>Ga0154704_107_pt1 | contig 91544 bp, 97 predicted proteins | sample Rifle2008BG13ft_FD_105564 | JGI IMG/M metagenome (GOLD analysis project Ga0154704, IMG submission 105564) | Candidatus Pacearchaeota archaeon RBG_13_33_26 | reverse complement strand
AAAAAGTAATAGAAAAAGTTGAAACAACCAAGTCTTCAATAACTATAAAATCTTAGATGTTGATTATTTTATAAATTGAACTTTTCTGATTTTTTTACTTTCTTCATTAAAATCAATTATTGCTGCTTTTCCATCAACTGCAGCTCCTGGATTTATTACAGGAATGCCATAAAGTCTTTTCAAGCCTTGATATTCATGCATATGCCCGCATAATACAAAAAGAGGCTTGTATTTTTTGATTATCTCGGCAAAAAAACTGATTCCTGCACTCTGATTGTTCAGTGGATTATCTGTTTTGTCATGGATAATATCAAAAGCTCCGGCAGGAGGATAATGAAAAATAAGGACCCTATCCCCTCTTGTTTTATTTATAATATCTAAAAGTTTTTTCCTGCTCTTTTTTATCCGGTTGGTCCTTTTAGAATATTTATCTTTTTTGAAAAGTGTTTTATTAAAATAAGAATCAATATCCATATAGCCACCAAAACCAATAAAATTTATTGCTTTAAATTTTACTTTTCCATAAGTTATAATTTTTATATTTTTCAATTTTTTAATTATATTTAATGTTCTTTTCTTCAAAAGATTAATTTTTTTATCAAAGAGATATTTATACCATTCATCATCAGAGTTTCCGAAAATAAGAAAAATCTTTTTTCCAAGGTTATTAAGCTCTGTCAGGATAAATTTTCCTGCATTAAAATCTTTTTTTAAAAGTTCATTGAATTTTTTCTTTCCGATAACCTCTGCAGGTTTTGGAATTTTTTGTCCAACTCTTGATGCCCTCATCCGTGCCATAATAATTGGCCTCCAATCTTTAATCCCTGTATAATCTCCTACAGAAATAATCAAATCAACTTTTTGGGCTTGTTTTTTTAATCTTTCAGGGAATTTTCCATGAAAATCTCCTATTGCTAATATTTTCATTTTCTCTCCAATAATTTCCTTATTATCTCTATAACATCCCTTGCATTTATTCCCTTGAGCTCTTTCATAATCAGCCCCATATAAGCATTTTCAGACAACCCCGGCTTTGATTGGATTATCTTCATTATTTTTTCTTCAGCAGTTCCCATATCAAGTTTTTTGAATTCAACTGCTTTTTCTATTTCCTCCCCCTTAACAATTCTTTCCAGGACATTCTTAATCTGCTCTTTTGAAATTTTTCCTGCTTTTAGGGATTCTGCAACAAAAACCATAACATCTTTGTTCAAAATTTTCAGAATTTCCTCTGTTGATTTTTTTTCATGGCTGGCAATTTCCTTAGGGAATACGAGTAAGACTTTTGCAATTAAATTAGGCTCATTATAAATTTCAAGCAATTCTTTGAATTCATCAAGCCTATTCTGCTTTAATAATATCTTTGTCATTTCTTCATTCAGCCCTATTTTTTCCAGATCCTTTTCAATGTCCTCTCTTAATTTGGGAAGGTTCTTTTTTACATCATTGATTAATTCTCTTGAAATTTTCAGCAAAGGCAGATCAGTTTCAGGATACATTCTTGCTGCTCCTGGCAGAGGTCTCAAAAAATCAGTTGTTCCATCAGGAAGAGCATTTCTAACCTCCCCAATAATTCTGTTTCCTTTTTCAATCAAGTCAAGCTGTCTTTTAATTTCATATTTTATTGTCTTGACCATCATTGCAGGATCCTGAAATCCTTTAATCTCAATTCTATCTCCGTTTTTTATTGAAAGATTAATATCCTGCCTTATTGTACCAATTCCCCTCTTGACTTTGCAGCTTCGCAAAATTTTTCCAATATACAAAGCAACTTCTTTGATTTGTTCAGGCTCTTTCATATCAGGAGAAGTCGCGATTTCTATAAGCGGAATTCCTAATCTGTCTAATCTATAAATTGAAGTATCTTTTTTTCGCTCAATAATTCTTGCAGCATCTTCTTCAAGGCAGATGCTTTGTATTTCAACTCTTCCTGTTTTTGTCACAACCCACCCGTCTCTTGCAATCAGGACAGTTCTCTGAAAACCAGAAGTATTGCTTCCGTCAATTACAGTCTTTCTCATAATCTGGCTTATAGGAAATATTCTTGCATTTAGCATGATTGCAACCTGAAGTGCAATTTTCAAAGCTTCTTTATTTATCTCATAAGGCGGAATTTCATCAAGTTCCAGAAGGCAGGTAGTATTATATCCTTCATAGACAAAATTCTTCTCTTTTTCTGCCTCGTGCTTTGCCGCAATATCAACTTCCCCGCTCTCTCCGGCAACAGCATGCAGTTTTCTTTTTATGTTAAAATCCGGCTCATCCTGCCTCAAAACAGAAGGGCAGTTGCAGAATAATTTTTTTGTATCCAACTGCTGGTGTATCTCCAAACCGGATTTAAATCCCAATTTGTCATAATCAGATTTATCTTCTTCAAACATGAATTAAGAAAAGAAAAAGAGTTTATTAAATTAATTAATGATTAAGCTTTGGCAGGGTAAGATTAAATAATATATCTAATTCAGGAATATTTCCAGAAAGAGCATTCCAATCTCTTTTAGAAGCTTCAAAATATTTTACATTTATTCCGGCTACTTCAGATAAAACTCGGATATCAAAAATATCAGAAATAAATTTTAATTGATCAAACAAAATTAAATTAAGGGGATTATCCATTGCTTTCTCTCTTAAATTTTGTATGAGGTTTAATCTTTTGACTATATATTCCGGAGTAAAAGTTTCAGCAGGATTAGGAAGATTATACATCAATTCTGAATTTTTAAGTAAAGCATTTACGCTTCTTGCAAGTTTTGGAACAATAATATCTTCTGGTGCAGCAACAGAATAAGTCGCTTTTCTGTCTTCAACTATCTTTCTTTTTGAATGAATTAATTCTCTTTCAAGTTTTCCCTTAGATTTTTCAAAACTTTGTTTATTCCTTCTTGACATCTCTATTAATAATCCTTCCCCGCCCCTGTTCCTTACATTTAAACTGAATGCTCTTGAGCCTTTCTTTGTTTCAACAGAATAACCATTATCTAAAAGATATTCTGAAATGGGCTTGCTTAAACTCTTAAAATCTTCATAATTCAAAGGTCTGACTATAGACAAGTCTATATCAGATGTAGGTCTTCTGCAACTTGTAGGAAGATAAGATTGTGTAGCTACACCTCCGACTATATAATAAGGCTCTTTTCCTGTTAATTGTGATACTGCTTCAAGACCATCTCTTGTAAAACCATCATCAAGAGTTAATGGATTTACTTTAAGCTTTCTAACTTCTCCTTTCATACAAATTAAAATTTCTACCATTTTTTAAATCTTTCTATTTGTAACCCCTTGTAAGTTATAAATAAAACCAAGAAAATTTATAATCTAATTTATCCTTATAAGAAAATGAAGAAGAAAGAGGAAAATTTTGAACATCAAAATCATCCTGTATTTCGCATGCATAGCCGAAGAACACTCGGACAGAAAGCAGCTGACCAGTTGACAAAGATTGCTGGAAGCTGGATATTTATCTTATCATTATTTGCATTTCTTTTAGTTTGGATGATAATAAATAGTTATATTTTCATGAAATATGCTGAAGGAGGACCTTTTGATCCTTATCCATTTATTTTGCTGAATCTTGTATTATCCTGTTTAGCTGCAATTCAAGCTCCGATAATCTTAATGTCCCAGAACAGGCTTGCCCAAAGAGACAGGATAAAAATAGAATATGATTATAGAATAAATAAAAAGGCTGAAGAAGAAATACGGGAAATAAAAAATCTTTTGTTAAAAATGAAAAAGAAATAATCAAAGAATCTTATAAGCCAAATAATTCTTTTTCATTTTTCCTGCCTTTGAAAAAAGGCTATTGTATTTTTTAATCCTTCCTCAAGCGAAGTCTTTGCCTTCCACCCAACAATTTTGTTTATCTTGTCACTTGAAGCATAAGTTGCTTTAACATCGCCGGCTCTTTCTCCCATATCTTTTATCTTTGTCTTATATCCGGCAATTTTGAAAATTTTTTCTAATAAATCATTTATCTTTACAGGAATTCCTGTACCAACATTAAAGATATGAAAGTCTTTCAGGTTCAAGACATCAAGATGAGCTGAAGCTAAATCTTTAACGTAAATAAAATCTCTTATTTGTTCTCCTTTCCAATAAATAGGAACCGGTTGTTTTTCCAGAACTGCCCTGATAATATTGGGGATTATGTGAGTTTCGGGGGTATGCAGTTCATTTGGCCCATAAGCATTAAAATATCGCAGTATAACTGCATCAAACCTGTAATTTTTATGATAAAATTTTAGAAGATTTTCTATTGTTAATTTTGTAAACCCATATATATTTGTTGGCTCTTTAAGAGGAGAATCTTCTGTTAGCGGGAGTTCATCAGGATTGCCATAAACACAGGCAGTAGAAGAAAAGATTATTTTTTTAACTCCTGTATTTCTCATTGCTTCCAGAAGATAAGCTGTTCCGATAATATTATTTTCAATATAAGAAAATGGATTTTCCATCGACTCACCAACTGCAATATAAGAAGCAAGATGAATAACTGCATCAACTTCCTTAAGCGCCTTTTCCAGTTTTTCCTTTTCATTCAGAGAGCCCAAAATAAATTCTGCTCTTGAATCAATAGATTGTTTAAATCCGCGTGAAAGATTGTCATAGACTATAACACTATTCCCTTTATCTAAAAGAAGTCTATGAATATGTGAGCCGATAAAACCAGCTCCGCCGGTTACTAATATTTTCATATCTCTAATTTGTTCTTTTTATTTATAAACTAACAGTAGGATTATTCTTCTAACCTATTATTCAGCTCTCCAGAAATATTCTCCAGCATTTTTTCCTTTATTATTTTTTTGCTTTTTCTCCACTCTTCATGCCCCAAAACCCACCCCATTTTTACAAGAGCAGTTTCAGCAAGCATATCTTCAAGGTAAATAACTCCTGTTTCTAAAATTTCTCTGCCATTAGAATAAACTAAAGGGTCAACTCTTCCATAAATGCACTGGCTTACAGCGCAGACGATAATTCCTTTGTTCTGAATTTCTTTTAATTTTTTAGTCCAGCTGTTTCGTGCTCTCTTTGTCGGAGCATGCCCTAATCCGGAAAGTTCCAGAATAAGCCCCTTATATTTTTGCTTGACATAATAATCAAGAATATCCGGGTTCTGTCCAGGATAAACCTTAACTAAAGCAACTTTTTCCTCAAATTTGAAATCAGGTTTTGCCTTGTTTTTATTTCTTAATTTCCATTCTGAGATTCTTTCTATTCTGTCAGGAAAAATTTTAGCGAATGGCTTTGTATTAACAGCCTTAAATGCGTCTCTTCTTGAAGCATGCATTTTTCTTACTTTAGTCCCTGGCATTGCATAGCAAAAATTATCATTTGGGGTTGCATGTCCTACAATTATAACTTCTGCAATGTCTGAAATTGCAGCCAAGGCACTGCATTGTAAATTTAAATTTGCATCACTGCTTGCTCTGTCAATGCTTCTCTGGCTGTAAGTCAAAACAACCGGCTTGTTCAGATTCCTGATAAAAAAACTCAGCGCAGCAGATGTATAATGCAGAAAATCAGTCCCGTGAGTTATTATTATTCCCCGTATATTATCATCATTCAAAAGTTCAACAGCAATTTTTGCAATTTTCTGCCAGTCCTTGAAGTCCATATCCTCGCTCGCTTTCATAAAAGGAATTTCAACTCTTGCAACATTAACTTTCTCAAAAAGTTCAGGATAGAATTCAAAAAAATCCTCTGGTTTTTGCAAAGGATGAACCCCCCCTGTTTTGGGGTCAAGAATAGAAGCAATTGTTCCTCCAGTAATTACCATAGCAATATTTGGCTTGGCATTATCTTTTTTAATTTCAACTGATGAAATTTCTTTTTCTTTTGATTTTTTAAGAACAATAATTTCCAGGATATCTTTTTTGCTGAATCCCACATTATAGCCAGAATCCAATTTCAATAAAACAATCCCTTTTTCATTTTCAGGACTTTCCAGCAAAGTCCCTTCATAAATCAATTTTGTCAGATGTATCTCAACATAATCGCCGGCAATAGCATTTGTTTTTTCCATATACAGAAATGAGATAGGAAATCTATAAAAAACTATCTTTTAATGAGATATTTGTTGATGATAAATCCCATTAAATCCGTGTTCTGGGCAGGGGATATAACAATCAATCTTGATAACAAAATCTGGGTCTTCATAAGCCCCTTCTTCCCAGCATTCTTTTCTTGAAATCACAGGATATAAATTATTGCATGTAGGACATGGCAAATGTAAATAAGGAGTTTCAGAAATCTCCACATATCTTTTTTCCTTATCAATTTCTTTCACAAAAGAATAAAAAATTTTATCACTTCCAACTTCTTTATTTAAATTCAATGAATTTAAAGACATATCCAACTCACTAATAAAATTCATTTCTTTTTTTGCAATTTCTAATTGTATTTCAAGATTTGAGACTTTTTTCATAATAGAATCTTTCTTTTCTAGCAGAGGATTAAAAATTTTAAAAAATTCTGCCTTGTCCATAAAATAACAAAATGGAGATTATTTTTAAATATTTATATAATAAAAAAGGTGATAAAAATATAAATCCCTTTTTCTTCTTTTTATTATGCCTAAAATAGGACTGGAAGTTCACGGATATATAAATACAAAAGAGAAACTTTTCTGCAGATGCCGTGCAATTCATGGCTTAAAAGTTGCAAAGCCAAATACTAATATCTGCCCTGTATGCACAGGACAGCCAGGAGCAAAACCAATGCTTCCTAATAAAACTGCAGTTGAAAAATCAATCCAGATTGCATCAATTCTCAAATGCAGAATAAACCCAAAAATAATCTGGCAGAGAAAACATTATGACTGGCCTGATTTGCCTAAAGGATATCAAAATACAATTTCAGGAGCTCATGCAAAAACAACAGGAGAAGATGGCAAATTCTTGGGGATAAGGATAAAAGAAGTACATCTTGAAGAAGACCCTGCTGCATGGAACCCGAAAACAGGAGAGATAGATTACAATCGTTCAGGACTTCCTTTGATAGAAATTGTTACAGAGCCGGATTTTTCCTCTCCACAGCAGGTTATTGACTGGCTGAAACAATTAATCCTTACATTAAGTTATATAAAAGCGCTTGACAAAAATGCAGGAATAAAAGCAGATGTAAATATTTCTCTTCCTGAATTAAAAGGAGTAAGAGTTGAAATTAAAAATATTAATTCGCTGACAAACATAAAAACCGCAATTGAAAAAGAAATTGAAAGGCAAAAAAATGAGACTCCAAAGATTCAGGAAACACGCATGTTTGATGAATCAAAAGGCATAACCATAAAAATGCGTGAAAAAGAACTTGCAGAAGATTACAGGTTTATTTCAGACCCGGATTTGCCTGTTATAAATATAAGAGAATTAAGGATAACAAAAATAAAATCTTCTCTTCCTGAAACTCCTCAGGAAAAACTTCAGAAACTTATAAAGAAATACAAGATAGAAAAAAGATATGCAGAGATACTGACAAAGAAACTTGAAATTGCAGAGTTTTTTGAAAAGATTATTGAAAAGACAAATTTAAAATTAGCTTCACAGTGGACAACAATTGAACTTATCAGTGTTTTGAATTATAACAAAAAAGAGCTTGAAGAGGTGGACATCAAACCAGAACATTTCATTGAACTTTTAAAATTAGTAGAAAATAAAAAAATTACAGAATTAAAAGCCAAAGAAATTCTGAGAAGCTGGAAAGAAAAATCTTATTCGCCATTAAGCGAAGCAAAAAAAAGCAGCCAGATTTCTGACACAAAAGAGCTTGAAAAAGTTGCAGAGGAAATCATAAAAGAAAATCAGGCAGCAATAAGCGATTATAAAAGCGGAAAAAAAGAATCACTAAATTTCCTAATAGGAAAAGTCATGCAAAAGACAAACAAACGTGCGGACTTTAAAACTGCAAGAGAAGTTTTGGAAAAGCTATTGAAATAATTTAATTCTTTAAAAATATAATTATGGGCTCACGAGGAATCGAACCCCGATTAACCGGTTTCTTCTTTCAACTTCCTGTTGTTGGTTCTTATTTCCGAACTCAACTTCCTGTTGTTGGTTCTTATTTCCGAACTCAACTTCCTGTTGGGATGCTGGAGCTATTAAGAACCCGCAGGAGGTTCTTATCCGAAGCCGGTTGTTCTATCCGTTAAACTATGAGCCCATAGGATAAAAAATAAAATAAAGTTAAGTTTTTATATGTTATTTGCCTTTAAAAAAAATGCCATTGGAAAAACACCATAAGATAATTTTGGGCGGGCTGACTTCTTTATTGATTATTGTTATACTTGCAAATAGCGTGTTTCTTTATTGGGTTTATGCAAAAGGGAATATAAACTATAACAGTTTAACCAGAAAAATTGAATCTCTCCAAGAAGAAACCAATTCAAAATTTAATGAACTATCTGATAATCTTCTGGAAACAAAAAAGGACTTAAAATCTCTTGGTTTGCAAGTTGGTTCTATAGATGAACAGATAAATACATTAAAGGCTTCTGTAAGTTCTGATTTTTCAGGGATATTTGAAAATTCAGTAAAATCAGTTGTAACAATTAAGACAGATGTATCACAGGGTTCTGGATTTTTTATTGCAGATGGGGGCTATGTTGTAACAAATGCGCATGTTATGAAAGGAGCAAAAGCAGCAATAGTAATAACCTATGATGGGGAGAGTCATTCAGTTGCGAGAATCGGAGAAAATCCTACAATGGATATAACTCTTTTAAAGATAGATGACAGAGGTTATTCTAGTCTTGAATTGAGAGATTCCGATAATATAGGAATTGGGGAAAAAGTAATTGCTATAGGAAATCCATATGGGTTGTCATTTTCAGTATCACAGGGGATTGTCTCAAATATTCATCAGGAAGGGGAGAATGGATTAAAAGCATATATATTGACAGATACTGCACTAAACCCCGGAAATTCAGGAGGTCCTTTAATAGATGTTAATGGAGAAGTAATAGGAATAAATAATTTCAAATTAAGCGAAAGTGAAGGGCTTGGATTTGCTCTTGAATCAAATTACATAAAAGAAATTATCAATGAACTTTCTCAGCAATTATACGGAAAAGATTTAATATAGCTAATTCTAAAAATAGAAATGAAAATAATAATCAAAATAGGAACAGCAGCAGTATTTGATTCTGAGAAAAAAAGGATTAAGGAGGATATTCTTAAAAATCTGGCAGGAGATATTTCAAAACTTGTTGAAGAGGGAAATGAGATAATAGTAGTTACTTCAGGTGCAGTTGGATGCGGGAGAGGGATTATTCATGGCAACGGCGAACTTGGCCTGAAACAGGCTCAGGCAGCAGTCGGGCAGATAATTCTTATGGAGAAATATTCATCAGTTTTTTCAGAATATAATCTCAATATCGCACAATTCTTGCTAAACTCAAAAGATTTATATGAAAAAAACAGAATAGAAAATTTAAGGGAAACCTACAAAAATCTGAAAGGAAAAGCAATCCCTGTTGTAAATGAAAATGATGTTACATCAATAGAAGAATTGGAAGTCGGGGACAATGACACACTTGCTTCAAGACTTCTGTTTAGCATGAATTTTGACATTTTGATAATATTAACAGAAATGGGAGCATTAATAAAAAATAAGATTCCTTTGAAAAAATCTGATTTATTTGATGTGGAGGATTATGACAAAATGAATCTGCCTTCAAATGGTTTCGGCGGGCTGAAATCAAAATTAGATTCTGCAAAAACTATAATCAGCAACAAAAAAAGATGCATTATTGCAAAAGCAGGAGATTCGATATCTGATATCTTAAGCGGGAAGGCAATAACAACAGAATTTGTAGATTAATTTAAATAGATATTTTTCCTTGAATATAAATGGTGGATAATCAGGAAAGAATTACTGTAAAAAAAGATGAAAATTTCTCAGAATGGTTCAGCCAGATAATCCAAAAAGCAGAACTTGCAGATTTAAGGTATAATATCAAGGGATTTTTGGTTTTTCAGCCATGGGCTGTTCTTTCAATGGAAAAAATGTATCATTACATGGAAAAAAAATTAAGGCAAAAAGGACATAAGCCTTATTGGTTCCCGACATTGATTCCAAAAAGCAATTTTGAAAGGGAAAGTGAACATGTTAAGGGATTTACTCCTGAAGTATTCTGGGTAACTCAGGGGGGAGATAAAAAATTAGAGGAGCCCCTGGCACTTCGCCCGACAAGTGAAACTGCATTTTACCAGATGTTTAATCTGTGGATAAGAAGTTACAAAGATTTGCCTTTCAAGACTTACCAGAGGGCAAATGTTTTCAGATGCGAAACAAAAGCAACCCGCCCTTTTTTAAGAAGCAGGGAATTTCACTGGATAGAAACCCACTGCGTCCATGCAACAGAGCAGGATGCTATAAGACAGGTAAAGGAAGATATGCAGACAACAAAAGAAATCCTTCATGATGTTTATGGCCTGCCTTTCATCTTTTTTGAACGTCCTTCTTGGGACAAATTTGCAGGAGCATACAAAACTTTTGCAGCAGATGTATTGAATCCTGACGGAAAAGTTATACAGCAGCCGTCAACTCATATAATATCTCCAAAATTCGCGAGCGCTTTTAATATAACTTATAAAGACAGAGACGGGAATGAAAAGCCGGTTTATACCACATGTTATGGGCCTGCAATATCAAGGATTTTTGCCAGTGTTATGATTGTGCATGGTGATGACAAAGGGCTGAAATTCCCATGGGAGATTGCTCCTGTGAATGTTGTGATAATCCCGATTAACCAGGAAAATGAAAAATTAAGAAAAAAGGCAGAAGAATTAAAAAAAGAAATAGGGGAATTCACTGACGTTGAAATAGATTATTCTGAAAAGCGGCCTGGTGAAAAATTCAATCATTGGGAAATGAAAGGGGTTCCTATAAGAATTGATCTTGGATTAAATGATTTGAAAAAAAAGAAAATAACTTTGTTTAGAAGGGATTTAGACAAAAAAGAAATTATAAATGAAAAGGAAATTGCCGGAAGAATTAAGAAGATATCAGAAGAGTTTACCCAAAATCTGATAAAGAAAGCAGATAAAATTTTCCAGAACAGGATAAAGGATGCAAAAAATTCCAGAGAGATTAAAGAAATAATAAAAGATGGGGGAATTGCAAGAGTTGAATTTTGCTCTGTTGACAAAGAAGGGGAAAAATGCGCAGGGATAATCGAAAAAGAGATTGGGGCAGAAGTTAGGGGCATAAGACTTGATGAGAAGCAAAAGCCAAAGGGCAAATGTTCAATATGCGGAAAAAAGGCAGGTTATATTGTCTATATTGCAAAAGCATACTAACTACTAATATTAATCAAAATCTTCCGCATTTTTATTCATCTATTGAATAAAGCTCGTTTTCTAATTTAAGAGTTATCTCCATTAATTCGCTTAGCTCTTTTTCTACAATTTCTTTTTCCATTTTATCTCTTTTTTCCATTTTTCTTTTTTGTAAAACCTCAACCAACCAGAAACCTTCTTGTTCCCAAATATAATAAAAACTCAACCCAATTCAGGACAAAAAGAAAATCTCTGAATTAAATTGAAGGGAATTTAATTGAAGTGTGAACTAAAACGCATGCTCTATACCCCCAACACATACAACTTAGTTCGTTCTTCATAAGACAGGAAATTAAACAGGATTTTTATATTTTTCTATGCGGTCAGATAAAACTGATAATTGCTAATAATCCGGCCCATCATAAAGGTCAGGCCGCGGGATTATTGTTTTAACACCAGGGCTTCTTATGATTATTGCTCCATTTGTAACTGTAAATTCAGCAATACTTTCTTCTAATCCTTTCAATTCATTTTTTCCAATGTAATTTTTAAGTTCTTCATATTTTGTAGGTTCCATTTTCTCTTAATTCAATTATACCTGCCAGTCATCCCTAAAAGTGCTTAATCTTCTTTCTAACTCTGCTTCGTCAGAATCTGTATCATTGGTATTTTCTATCATCGCATAAAATAAACTAGATTCATCTTTTCTGTCAGATTTTTTCGGATTGTTGTATTCTTCTGCCATTTTTCCTCCATATATATTTAATTAAAATCCTTTCAGAAATCTTCTAAGCCCTTTAATCAAGTTAATTCAAGAACCAAGAAGAGTTCTTGATTAAAGGACTAAAGCTGAAGCTAAAATGATGCACACAGCAAAGTTTTTCCTATATGACATTCTAGCTTGCATAGTTAAAAAGCAAGTGCCTGAAGTTTATATAGATTTCCGTTATTTCAAGTGCAATAATACTTTTAAAGAAAATTCAATAAAGATAAACATGGATAATAGTTATAAGGAAATTTATAAATTAAAGCCAAAAGATTTTATTCCAATAGTGGGAGTCATAGGGCATCATAAAAGATGTATTGAAGGCATGTTCAAGAATAATTTAGTATGCAATGAAGATTATACAACACAATGTGCAGGCAGAGATATATTATTGATGATGTATAATATGGCAATTGTTGTAGGTGCAGTTTATGGAGCAACAGGATTAGTAAATCTGCTTTCTAAATAATCAGATTAATTTTTTTAAATTTTCCCTGAATTTTTCCACATCATCAACTCTTACCTGCCCCCCGACAGCATTTTCATGCCCTCCGCCGGTTGCATATTCAATATTTTTTATAGCCTTGACAAACGGCTCCCGGATTTTTTCTCCTCTTGCAGAAATGCTTGCCTTGCCGCCGATTATTCTTATGATAATAATAATTTTTTCCGGATAAAGATAGTTCAGCTCATTTGCCAAATCTGCACTCATGCTTATCTCCCCCGCATATTGAAAAAATAAAATCTTGCTGTCATCTATTAGGCTTTTTGCTTTTTCTATTAACTTTTCATATTTTTGATATACCTGCCTGAATCTTAAATGCATACTTTTATTTTTTCCGCTCTCTTCAAGAATTTCATAAGGAGTCCTGACAGCAATAAGAAAATGGAGCATTTTCATGACATTGGTTGTGGTATCTTTCAGTGCAAAGGAAAAAATTTTTGCAATATTGCCTATCCTTGATTTATAAAAAATATCAAATGCATCTTTTGCTTTTATTGATAAATCTGGATAAGATTTAATAAAATCTTTATAAAAATCAGGAATAAACCTGTCACAGATACATCCTATAACTGCAATCCACATATCCTCTTTTTTCTCTGCAATTTTGTAGCACAAATAAGTCACCGGCTCATTTTTCTTTTTTGTTTTTGTCAATGCAGAATTGTAATAATGGACAAAATCAGGGACAATTGTCTGGTCTGTTTTGTGATGGTCAATCCATACAACAGGAATATTAAAATTTTTTACTTCATCAAAAAAATCTGGAGAAACAACAGGTTTGTCAAGAATAAAAACATAATCTGCATTTAGTTCATTTATTTTTCTTGCATATTCTGCATTCATACTTGGGAAAGATTTTATTGCAACACATTTTCCTTTCCCAAAATATCTCCTTAAAATCAGTGCTGAACATAATCCGTCAGGATCATTATCAAAAAAGAAAATCGGATTTTGTGCTTTTTCAAGATGTTCCCTTATTTCCAAGATTTGTTTTTTTGTGAGCATGAAAAAAGAAGATAATTTTATTATATAAGGCTTTGGAATTTTTTATTATTGTTTTATTTTTATTTAAAAAGAGGTGATAACTAATTTCTAATTTTTGCAAATGTCTCTGCAACTATTATCGGGAATACAAGGCTCGCCTCTGCATAAACCTTTACTCTTTTTGCATCAGGAAGAATTTTCCCCCAGGATACTGCCTCTTCTGGCAAAGCGCCTGAATCAGAACCATCATATTCCGGAGCAGTGTTTATGTATACTGCATAATCTGCGCCGTTTCTGAACATGTTTGCATTGCATATATGATGCTTGACAAATCCTTCTCCGAGGATGATAATCCCTGATTTCTTAAGCCCTATTGAAGTATTATTCATTCTCCATATATCTTCTGCCACATCAACCTTAAAATCAGGATGTTTTGACTTGAAAAAATAGATCATGTCGCCTAAACTTCCGTCAGTTATTGCAGGGCAAAAAACAGGAATTTTGTTTTTGTAGCAATGATAATAAATTGATTGGGGGTTGTCTATTGCTTTTCCAAGCTCCCATATAAGCTCGCTTGGAGTTATCACTTTTCCTGTTTTTTTCTGTTCATTATATATTTTTTCAAGAATTGGAATAATAAAATTCTCAAATAAGCAGTATCGTGAATTTGGAATAAAGATATTGCCCGCCCTGTTTATTCCTCTTTTTCTCAGTTCTTTTCCTGATGCCCTGAATCCTCCAAGCTTAAAATCTCCAAGGCATTTTATTATATCTTCCTCAATTCCCCCTGCAGAAGTAACAAGAACATTAATCAAATTATGCTCTGCAAGATACCTGATTATATCCCTTAATCCTGAAGTGACTATATTTGAAGTATAACCAAGATAAATGAAAGCCCGTGAAGAAATCATCTCCTTTATGATTTTTATTGCTCTGTGCAGATTAGATGCCTGCAAACCCAAAGAAGAGTAATTCTCAATTATTTTTTCATAGTTTACTCCCTGATTAAAATCATATCCTTCTATCTTTCTTCCTTCTATTTCCTTTGACTTTCTAAGAATGTTTCTTCTTGCAACTTTTTCCTTGTAAATACTCTGTTTTTTCACAAAATAAGTTAAAATAAGAGTTTTAAAAATATATGCATTTCTTCACAAAAATCTTTTTAAAGGGTAAACTTATAAAAATAACATGAACAAATGGATTGAAATCTTATTAGGACTGGTTTTTCTGAATGGAGCAATCGCTGTTTGGGCATTTAACCCTTTCGGCTGGAATTTCGGAGATGCTGCATTAACCTTTTTCAAAGGTGGATTAGTCTGGTTCGTAATCTTGATAGGATTTATTTTAATTATGCTTGGAATAAGCGATCTTAAAGATTGATTATCTGGTCAATGCTATTAAGATTCCTTCTATAATCCCGGCAATAATAAGAAGAGGAATTACTATCAGCAGAAAAACTTTTAGTGAATTTATTAAATAATTTTTAAAAGATTCCATTTTATTTTTCTGAAATATAAATGTCCCCATTTTTAACCCAAGCCCGAGAGAAATAAAAACTGCAGGAAGTTCAAAAATTCCGTGCGGCAAAAGCCTCCATAATGATGCTATCCCTGCCCCCGAGACACTTACAGATGAAACAAATCCAAGGAGATATCCATTTGCAAGTGTGCTTATAAGAGGATAAATTCCCAGAAAAATTCCTAATAAAATATTAAAGACAGTGCTTCTTACATTATTGAATATGATAAACTGGATAAGCTGAAATGCTGACATCCCTCCTGTCTGTTCCAAAAGTTCCCTTATATAATTCATAATTTTATCATAGACAAATTCTGAAACAGGGACAAAAAAACCTATAAGAACAGAGAGCAAAAAAATCCCTGCAACAATATAAATAAAAGATTTTGAATTTTTTAGGTATTTCCAGCACGTTTTATATTCTTCTCTAAGATTGAATTTTTCTCTTTTTTTTGTTTTTCTTTTTTTCATCAGCTAAAATGATTACTCAACATTCTGGTTTTTTGAGGATATTTATTTTTTAAAAATAATCCGTAAGCTATTCCTGCAATCAAGCCTCCGAGATGCGCTGTATTTCCAAAAGGCAGACCTGCACCTACAGATGCAATCCACATAATAATTAAAAAGAAAACCATTGCAACCCATATTCTCATTGGGATGACAAAAAATACATAAACTCTTAAGTTAGGTGTAAGAACAACCAATAATCCCCCAAGCGCAAAAATTGCTCCTGAAGCCCCAACGGCAAAAACATCTGGACTCCCAAAAATTTTCATTCCCAAATCAGTATTCCCAAAAAAATAAGCAAGAATTACGAACATTAATCCTGCAAAAATCCCTGATAAGATATATAACCAAAAAAATCTCTTTTTCCCTATCAATCGTTCAATAAAATTTCCTATAAAAAATAAAGAAATCATATTAACAAATAAGTGAGTAAAACCTCCATGCATAAACATGCTTGTTAATAAAGTCCAAACATTTCCTGAAAAAAATGCTTTTGGTTGTAATGCAACCCAAGAAAGGATTTTTTCTGCACCAAAGATATTCATAAAAAATAATCCCAAAACAAAAAAGATAAGATTAATAATAATGAACCACAAAGTTATACTAAACTTTTTGGAAGAAATTCCAAAAAAATTCCTTTTTTTTCTGCTCTGAATTTTATAAATGTCAACCACTTTTATTTTTTCTTCTTTTTTGATTTTTTTGATTTTTTCTTGATTTTGGCAGGTTTTCTTTTTGTTTTCTCTGATGTCTTTTTTCTTTTTTCTTTTTTTAATTTTTCTTCTTTGCTTATCTCTCTCGCCTTGCTTTTTTCCAGTTTTTCCCTCTCAATTTTCAATTCTTCATCAACAAATCCCAGCTCTTTTCTCAATTTGTCAATTTCTTTATTGTACTCTTTTATTACAGGAGCATTATCTTTTCTGGACATTATCTCACCGCATTCATTGCATGCAAAATTATGAATAAGGGCATTTTCTTCATTAAATTCAATATTGCATTTGGGGCAGATATAAAATTCTTTTGTTTCTCTGCTTTTTATCTGATGATATATCTGATCCATTTTTTTGTTTATATCTGCTTTTAAAAATTCAAGACATTTCAGAATTTCAAGCTTCCAGAAATAAGTATACCATCCTTTTTTCTTGTCTTTTTTTCTTATAAAAGAAACAAGCCCGTGGTCAGAGATTTTATACAGGATATTTCTTGTCTGATTAATTGTAAGGTTCAGTTTTTTTGCGATTATAAATTCATTGATATACTTTTTTCCATCAAGCAAATCAATTATAGTTTCTGCCTGTTTTCCGGCAATTGATACTATTATTTCTTTCAGAAATTTTTTAAGCATCTATTTATCAAAAAAAAGTTAAATAAATATCTTTCGGTTCAGCTTTTTCGACTTTGGTTTGTAAAGATTTTTAAACTTATACTGCATTTTATATTTACTAAAATATATTATAAAAAAGATGGGATTATTTAAGAAAAAAGAAAAAAAGGGGGAGGAAACAGAGGTTCCAAGATTGCCTGAACTCCCAAAATTGCCTGAACTTCCTGAATTTCCAAGAAGGGATAAAAAGGACAATTGGAAGAAAGAACAGGATAATTCGGAAGAAAGCGAAGAAGAAAAAATTCCTTTGCTTCCAAGTTTCCCTAATGGTTCTCTTGGAAATAAATTTTCACAGGATACTATAAAAGAAGCAGTAGCTGGGAAAAAAGAGGTAAAAGAGGCTGAAGCAGATGAATTTGCAGAAGAAGAAATGCAGACGATGCAAAAACCTCTTGCAAGAGAAAGAGAAGAGGAATTTCGTCCAAAAATTGAAAGAACAAAAATAAAGGGAGCAGAGCCTATTTTTATCAGAATAGACAAATTTGAGGAAGGTTCACGGACTTTTGAAGAAGTAAAAAGACAAATTTCCGAAATAGAAGATATGTTTAAAGATTTAAAGACAGTGAAGGAAAAAGAGGAAAAAGAGATGCAATTCTGGGAAGAGGAGATTAAAAAAATTAAAGAAGAAATAGAAAAAATAGACAGTAATATTTTTTCCAAAACAGGATAAAAGAATGAAAAACAAGAAATTTTTCAATGTCCTCATATCCATTGCCGATACAAACCAGAGGTTTGCATAATGACAGAACAGGAAGTTCAGCACAAATACAAAACAGGAGATTTTGCATAATGGAAGAAGAAAATCCTCTTTATTTTGGAATGGATTCTTATGAATCAGTTGAAGCAAAAAAGAATCTTTTATCTGCAGAGATGTTTCTTCTCAACATGATAAAGATAATAAGAAGATATAATCTGTTAAGAGCAGAAGAATTAGGAATAAAATTTCAGATATACAAATCTGTAAAAAAACTGGACGCTGCAGTAAAAAAAACAAATTCTTCTTTTCCTTTTTTAAAAATTCCGCAAAAAACAGGAGAAGAACTTGTAAGAAAAGAGGCAAAGACAATAAAAGAGAAGTTTGATGAAGATTTGGAATCACAGCTTAGAGAAATTCAGGAAAGATTAAAGTCTATAAGCTAGGAAGAGTTGACTTCTCTTCTTCTAATATTTTTTCTTCTAATCTGTTCTTAATTTTATCTTTAACAGAATCTATCTTGGCAATAAATAGATTATCTTCTTTTTTTGCTATTTCTCCTTTATAAAGGACATATGGAATATTTTTTTCATTACAAAGTTGCTGGGATAATTCAAAAGATAATTTTAATGACTTAAAATATGGTGTTTTTTCAATACCTTGATAATGCATTTCTTTTGAGCAGATTCTCTGGTCAAATACAACAAAAACCTCCCCAAGTTCCAAATGCCCCAGCATAGGTTGTGGGCTTTTAAATTCAGGATATGCTTGGATTTGTATTCCTTTAAAATAAGCTCTGAATTCTTTTGTAAAATATTCTCCAACAACTTCTTCTATCTGTTCTCTGTCTTTTAACTCCGGAGAAAATATTAATATTCTTTTATTCATAATAATCCAGTCAGCAGGATATTTATAAAAATTTCTGTCCTGAACGGCAACAAATAATTTTTAAAATCCTTCTTCTTAACCTTTAATATGATAAATAGGAAAGAATTAATCGGGAAATATCTTGACTTTTTCAAGTCTAAAAACCATAAAGAAATTCCAAATTCTCCTCTGATTCCTGAAAATGACCCGACAGTTCTCTTTACAACAGCAGGCATGCATCCTTTGGTTCCATATTTGCTGGGGCAAAAGCACCCATTAGGAAGAAAACTCTGCAATGTCCAGAAATGCATAAGAACAGGAGACATAAAAGAGGTTGGAGATGAAACCCATCATACTTTTTTTGAAATGCTTGGAAACTGGAGCTTAGGGGATTATTTCAAGAAAGAGGCTATTGAATACAGCCTTGAATTCCTGACAAAGATTCTGAAGATTTCTAAAGACAAATTATCTGTAACATGTTTTAAGGGGGGAAAAGAAATCCCTAAAGATGAAGAAGCATCAAAGATATGGAAATCCCTTGGCATAAAAAAAATAAAATTTCTCGGAAAAAAAGATAACTGGTGGGGGCCTGCAGGAAACACAGGACCCTGCGGTCCTGACACAGAAATGTTTGTCAATGGAGTTGAAATCTGGAATGATGTGTTCATGCAGTATAATAAAACAGTAAATGGAACATATATTCCTTTAGCAAAAAAAAATGTTGATACAGGAATGGGGGTTGAAAGAACAACAGCAATTCTTAACGGATTAAATGATAATTATCTGACAGATTGCTTTTTTCCCATAATAGAAAACATTGAAGAGATATCAGAAAAAAAATATGATAAAAACAAAAAAGCAATGAGAATAATAGCAGATCACCTTAAAGCATCTGTCTTCATAATTGCAGACGGGATAATACCAGGCAACACAGAACAGGGTTATGTCTTAAGAAGACTGATAAGAAGAGCAGTCATATATGGGAATGAATTAGGAATTAAAAATTTCACTTCAAAAGTTGCAGAAGCTGTTTTTGATATTTATGACGACTACAGGGAATTGACTAAAAATAAAAAGATAATTCTTCATGAACTGGAAAAAGAAGAAGAAAAGTTCAGATTAACTCTTGAAAAAGGAATAAACCAATTCAAAAAATTTTCATCAAATAAGAAATTATCCGGGAAAGAATCCTTCTTGCTTTATCAAAGCTATGGATTTCCCCTTGAAATGATTGAAGAAGAATGCAAAAAGAATAAGGTAAAGTTCAGGATAGAAGATTTTGAAAAAGAACAGCAAAAGCACCAGGAACTTTCAAGAACAGCAACAGAAGGAAAATTTAAATCAGGACTTTCAGACAATTCTGAAAAAACAACAAGACTTCACACTGCAACGCATATCCTTCTTGCGGCATTGAGAATTGTCCTTAACGATGATAATATAATTCAGAAAGGGAGCAATATAACTTCTGAGAGATTAAGGCTGGATTTTAATTTTCCCAGGAAACTTACTTCTGAAGAAATAAAAAAAGTGGAAGATTTGGTAAATGCACAAATTCAAAAATCATGCGAGGTTAGAAGAAAAGAAATGTCTCCTGCAGAAGCAAAAAAACAGGGAGCAATCGGTATTTTTGACAGAAAGTACGGGGAAAGAGTTTCAGTTTATGAGGTGGAAGATTTTTCAAAAGAAATCTGCGCTGGCCCGCATGTAAAAAATACCTGTGAAATAGGGCATTTTAATATCACAAAAGAAGAATCATCAAGTGCAGGAGTGAGAAGAATTAAGGCTGTTGTTGAATAATCCAAACTTAAAAACTTGCCAATCCGTATTTTTTCTTTAAATTGTTAAACTGCAGATGCTGGATGTAATTTATTGTTTCGTATTCTTTTGCCCTTTCCCTTATTTTATTCAAAGTATTTGCATCCTTGTATTCATAAAAATTCTTTTCTCCAAAATATAAACTTCCATCAATTGGTATAATTTCAGGAATAGATGTAAGCTGTCCTACAGAAACATATTCTGTTCTATAGTCTGTGATTATCGACGGTCCTGTAGTTTCTATAAAACAATACCCTGTATTGTCTAGGCTTTTTTTAACAGGGCATTTTATCCCCATAGCCTCATGATTTTCCTGATTATAATAAATAAAAGCGCTTCCATATCCAATCTCCCTGAGCAGAAATCCCAGCAATTCTGATTTTTCCCCGCATACTCCCTGAAAATCATAAAGAACTTCATAAGGGTATCTGTAATATTCAATTTCAATATTACCTATCTTTGATGTTTTATTTGAATTTCCAAAGGGAATATTTTGTATAATGCTTATTGCAATTCTTGCCTGGTCCTCTTTATTTCTTGCAAGATTTTCTATTCTTACTACTAAAGGCAACAGGAATTCTCTCTGCTGTTCCTCATTCAGGCTTCTTAATTTAAAATCTAAGAGAGTTGTTTCATTCCCGGAAAAATCAATATAACGCGGAAGTCCTGAAAGATAATCATTTAATTTTTTATATACAATAAAATGAATGGTTTTCTTTTCTCCATTCAATGTAAAATTAAGTGCTATCTTTTGAGGTTCATATTGATATTCAGAAATGCATTTATCTCCATTAACTTTTGATAGATTACTACAGCCGCAGGCAGAAGCTTTCTCTGTCAAGATTCCGTTCACACAAAAATAAGGTTTAATTTTGGAGCATTCATTATATGCTGTCCCGTCATTGCAGGTTTGAACATTTTTTCTAAAAAACAGAAAAAAAGAGATTAGTGATAATGCCAAAATAACAGCAACCAAAAGCGCGATATAAAACCCCTTTTTAATCATTTATTAAAAAAGCAAAAGATATTATTAAATATTCCTTTATTTAATAAATATTAATAGGAAGTGAGCAATTTCACGGAAGTAAATTAATCGGAGGTATTAGGAACCTTTGGTTCTTACAAGCGAAGTCGCGAATATTAGGAACCTTTTGATTCTAATCGCTAACAGCGAAAATATCAATAGGAGATGTTAAGAACCTTGGTTCTTATTATAAAAAGATAACTATTTTAAAAAAATAGCCGGCTTTCCTGGCTTGGCTTTTTTTGATTTGTTTTCAGGGTCATATTTTTCCTTGTCATTGACTGCGTATATTTCAGCATCAAGATTTGTTTTCTTTTTTATCAGTATTGCTGAACCAGAATAAAACTGCTTCTCATTTGGAAGGGTGTAGATAAATACTTTATTTTTAGAGCCGACAATTTTAAGCACATTATTTATGTCAGAAATAAGATTTTCTACTGCTTTTTCCTGCTCTTCTAATTTCTTGTCTATTTTCTTTTCATCTGCAACAGGCCATTTTTCAAAGCTGATAAATGTTTTATTTCCTAATTTCCCCCAAAGCTCTTCAGTGAGGTAAGGGCAGTAAATATGCAGCATTTTGAGGAAACTTTCTGCTATCTTCTTGTCTGCCCCATTATCCGCAAGAAAATCAAATAACTGCCTGATTTTTATGACTGCAAGATTATGCCTGAAGTCTTCAACATCGTCTGTTAGTTCCTTGATTATTCTGTTCAGTTTGCTTTCAGTTTTTCTGTCAGGTTTGCTGAATTTAATTTCTGAAAAAAAATCAAAAACTTTGTTAAGGAATTTATAGCTTCCCATAACAATCTTCTCATCCCAGTTAGTATCTTTGTCAGGAGAGGCAAAAGAAACAAGTGCGAGCCTTAATGTATCTGCCCCATATTTGTTTATCATATCAAAAGGTTCGATAACATTTCCTTTTGATTTTGACATTTTTTCGCCATCGCTTCCATGAACAATTCCCTGTGTAAAATATCTCAGGGCAGGCTCGTCAAACTTCAGCAACCCCAAATCCCTTAAAAATTTTGTATAAAATCTTATGTAAATGAGATGCATGGTTATATGCTCTGGTCCTCCGATATACTGGTCTATAGGGCACCAGTAATTTGTTTTTTTAACATCAAAAATTTTCTTGTCATTCTTGCTGTCAGTATATCTGAGATAATACCATGAAGAATTTGCAAATGTATCCATAGTGTCTGTCTCTCTTCTTCCTTTTCCCCCGCACCTTGGACATTTAGTTTTAATCCAGTTTTCAGCAGTTGCCAGAGGATTTCCTTTTCCGAATTTTACCTTTTCTGGTAATTTAACAGGAAGTTCTTTTTCAGGAACAATCCCGCATTTGTCGCAATAGATAACTGGTATTGGTGTTCCCCAATATCTCTGCCTTGAGATAAGCCAGTCTCTTAATTTATAATTAACAACTTTTCTCCCTAATTTTTTCTCTTTTAGATAAATAGAAATGTGTTCTTTTGCTTCTTCATTAGAAAGTCCGTCAAAATTTCCTGAGTTAACTAATTTTCCTGTTCCGGTGTACGCTTCTGTCATTCTTTCAGGGCTTAAATCTGCCTCTTTCGACTGGATAACTACCTTCACAGGAATTTCATATTTATCTGCAAATTCAAAATCTCTCTGGTCATGGCCAGGAACAGCCATTATCATTCCGCTTCCATAATCGGCGAGCACAAAATTTCCTGTATAAATTGGTATCTTGTTTCCATTCATTGGATTGACTGCATAGCTTCCTGTAAATGCCCCTTCTTTTTCAAGTTCCTCAACCTCTTTCATAGATTTTTTCGAGACTGTTTTTATTTTCTTCAGGAATTTATCAACTTCTTTTTTCTGCTCTTTTGTCACAAGTTCCATCAATCTGGAATGCTGTGCAGAGATAACCATAAATGTAACTCCAAATATTGTATCAGGACGGGTTGTAAAGATTGGCCAATTTTTTCCATTTATTTCAAAATCAATTTCAGTTCCATGGCTTTTTCCAATCCAGTTTCTTTGCAGTTTCTTTGCATTTTCAGGCCAGCCTAATTTGTCCAGCCCATTTATCAGTTCATCAGCATAATCTGTAATTCTGAAAAACCACTGCTCCAGATGTCTTATTTCAACATCAGTATCTTCATGTCTCCAGCATTTTCCATTGACTACCTGTTCATTTGCCAGTACAGTCTCGCATTTTGAACACCAATTAACAGGTGCCTTTTTTCTGTATGCAATTCCTTTTTCCAGCATTTTCAAAAAAATCCATTGGTCCCATTTATAGTACTCGGGGTCAGATGAATTTATCATTCTGCTCCAGTCATAGCTCCAGCCCATAGCTTTCTGCTGTCTCATAAAATTTTTTATGGAATTTTTTGTATAATCCTTAGGATGTGTACCTGCCTTAATTGCTGCATTTTCTGCAGGCAGTCCAAGAGCGTCATATCCTATAGGATAAAGGACATTGAATCCCTGCATCCTCTTGAATCTCGCAAAAATATCCCCTAATGAAAAAACAAAAGCATGCCCCATATGAAGTCCTGCGCCAGAAGGATATGGAAACATGTCAAGGACATAAAATTTTTTCTTTTTAGGGTTTTCCTTGACTTCAAATATTTTTTTCTCTTCCCATTTTTTCTGCCATTTCTTTTCTATTTCCCGAAACTTCATTTTATTAATAGGCTTGCCTGATTTAAAAATTAAGCGGACAATCCCCTCAGCATAGAGTTTAATCTTGATAAAAATATCTTGTCTTCATTTAAATCATGCAGGATAATCTTTTCAATATTGAATTTCCCATACCCCATCACAGATGAAAATTCCTCGTCCATTATTTCAAAGTTAGTTTTTTCCTCATTTGCATATACGGGCTGGCTTGATAAGATGGTAACTCTGCTTTTTTGCTCTCCAATGGTTATAAAAAAATCATTTTGATAAAGATTTGTTCTCGTATATGGAAATTTCGGAGCATATTCAATTGATATTTTCTCTGTTTTATCCGGATGCATTTCATTTCTCCTTGGGTAATATAGAGTCCTCTTAGAAAGATTATCTATCTCAACTAAAAAGCCGAGATTTTATAATAAGACTAAAAGAACCCTGACTGCTAAAGCCAAATTCAGTACCTGATTAACTCCAACAGTTTCCATTAATTATCAGCGTGAAGCATATTTTTAAATATTACTTTATCCTGAATTTTTTATGGACAAGATAAAAGCATATATTACTGGAGAAATAATTTCAAGCACAAATTCAGATGCATATTCTCTTTACGAAAAAAGCCATTTCGGCGAGCCTAAAGATGACAAAATTCAGTACTCGTTGGCAGAAGCTTTGTTTCTTCTTGAAAAAGAAAAGATAGAGATTTTTTCAGGAAATAAAAAACTTTCAAAAAAGGATTTTATGGAGAAATGCAGAAAGATTGATAAAAAGATTCAGATAAAATATCCTGTATTCAGAGATTTAAGGGAAAGAGGATATGTTGTTAAAACAGCATTAAAATTTGGGGCAGATTTCAGGATTTATGAAAAAGGCGCAAAACCCGGAGAACGCCACGCAAAATGGATTGTTTTCTGCGAGCATGAGTCGAAAAGGATGACATGGCATGAATTTTCTGCAAAAAATAGGGTTGCGCATAGCACAAAAAAGAATCTTCTTCTGGCAATTGTAGATGAAGAAGGGGATATAAGTTATTATGAAGTAAGATGGATTAAACCATAGATTTTGATTACTGTGCTTAGATTACCAAAATACTTATAATCTTTTTATCTTCTTTAGATAGATGACCCAAGATGCTATGCAGTTAAAAGAAAAGATAATCTCCTTTATTCAGCTTAGAGGACCAAGCCTTCCTGTTCATATTGCTAAAGAGACAGGATTGAGCATTCTATTTGCATCAGCCTTTCTTTCAGAACTTTTTAATGAAAAAAGGATAAATATAAGCAATCTGAAAGTTGGAAGTTCTCCTCTTTATTTTATCTCAGGACAGGAACCACAACTGGAAGATTTTTCCAGATATCTCAAAAGTAAAGAAAAAGAAGCATTTCTCTTCTTAAAAGAAAAAAGGATTTTAAGAGATTCTGAACTGCACCCGGCGATAAGAGTGGCTTTGAGGGAGATAAAAGATTTTGCAATTCCTTTTAGAAAAGGTGAAGAAGTTTATTGGAGATATTTTACAATTCCTGAAGAAGAAATCAGGATAGTGGATAATAAACCGGAAGAAAAAGATATCATTGAAATCTTTGAAAAGAAAGATTCAGATAAGATTGAAAAAGAGCAAAAGCCTGAGAAAAAGAAGAAACCAGGGCAGATAAAGCAGGATAAGAAAAAGAATCAAAAAAAAGACAAGAAAAAAGATGAAAACTTTTTTAACAGGATAAAAGAATTTCTTGACAAAAAGGGGGTTGAAATCCTTGACATTAAAGATTTCAAAAATGACGAAGCAATCTTGAAGATTAAAAGAAAAGAAGAGGAAATTCTTTTTGTATTTAATAAAAAGAAAATAACTGAAAAAGAAATTTTAAGGGCATATAAAAAAGCCTCTGAAATGGGAATGAAATACAGCATTCTTTCATTTGGAGAGACGCCCAAGAGGCTGAGTGATTTTATTTCTGCGGCAAAATCCCTTTCAGAAATTGACAGGATTGAATAAATTGTTTTTATTCTGCAAAAGCGATAATTTTAAAAAGAAAATTTATTAGACATGAAAATGCTTAAAAGAATATTGCTTGGGGGAAGTCTTGCATTTATATTATGGAGTTGTACAAATCCAATAGAAATCCCATCTACAGGAACATTAAATATAAACATAACAAATGCACCATTAAATTATAATGCCAATATATCTGCAAATAATGAATTAATTGGCAAGATTTATACCGGAGAAACAGACGGCTCTTTTGAAATGTGGCCAAGAATGTATGAAGTTTACGCATTTGGATTAAAGAACTCTATAGTAGGAGTCGTTAAATCTGAAACCAAATATGTTTCTGTTGAGAGAGGAAAAACTTGCAACATTAATTTAACAATGCCTTAGAAAGGTAAATTCTTAGAAACCTTTAAATAACCAAAAAAAGAAAAGATAATATGGGAAAGATAAAATCAAAACAAATAAGGAATACAGCAAAAACATTAAGGAATGAGGGAGTAAAATTCAGCGAAAGTTTTGAAAAAAACAAGGGCATCTTAAAGGGGATGATTCTTAGTAAAAAGATAAAAAATCAGATTGCAGGACTGCTGGCAAAAACAAAAAAACGGGAATTGCTCGCTTCTGCACAATAAAGAAAACTTTTAAATCGTCTTTTTCTATTATGTTTGTCTCTGTAGCTCAGAGTTATTTATTGGCTGCATAGCTCAGTGGTAGAGCACGAGTCTCATGAGCTCGGGGTCCTGGGTTCAACTCCCAGTGCAGCCATAAATCCTTCAAATTTTCTGTAATGTTTAGGGTTCAAAAAACCTATTTTCTGGTTGAATAGCCTTAAATTAACTTTCCCATTCGATTGAATTCTGTATTGTTGATTCCACTTCCAATTTTTAGATTTCCTAAGATATAAGTTACATTTAATTCCATTATCATTAAAGAACTTGCAGATTTGCTCCATTAATTTCTTTGAGATAGAACTTGCTTCTAATCTAGGATATAATAAGTTTGGATTTTTGGTAAAAACCAAACTCCCATCAGTAGCAAAATACCCTTTTACAACATATTTTAATAATCTTTTTTTGTAGAAAACAGAAGGAATTTCTAATTCAATTCCTTTTTTTCCAATTGGAAATCCGAAAGAAGAAATAAAATCAAATAGAATACTATTAATAAAATTAAATTCAATAACTCCATTTTTTGGTCTTAGTTTGAAATTGACCCTATTTCCTATCAACTTCTCTAGCAAGGGAGAGATGATAGACTTAACAAAATCCATATCATCATAAAAGCAAGAAGATATTACAAGAAATTTTCTTTTCTTATTGATTAAGCTTAAACATCCGTCACCAAGCATAATCCCATATAATAAAGCAAAATCTTTATTAACTTTCATAAGATTAAAGAGGAAGAAAAAAATATATAAATTTTGCTCTCATGAGGCAGAGGTCGGGAGTTAAAATCTCCCCAGAGACATCCTATACTGAGGATAATTATGTCATGATTGATTTATTGGAAAAACACAGGATAATCCCGCTAATTCTCACGATATTAGCCGCAATAGAAATTTTCTTTTTCTCCACTATAATCTCTGTTTCTGGTAAAAAAATAGTTATCCCGTTCTCAGTAATTTATCATTTTATCATATTTTTCTTGTTTAGTTTTTTTCTTTTTATAACAATTAAAGGGAATGAAAAAATAAAAATTAAACATATTTTAATCGTGTTTGTCATTTCCTTAGTTTATGCAATATCAGACGAAATTCATCAGTCTTTTATTCCCGGGAGAGATGCAAATATAAAAGATGTTCTGACAGATATTGCCGGAAGCATTACATCAATGGTCGTCTACTTATATTCAAGAAGAAAGATATAAAGAAGTATAAAAAGAGAATTAAAATTAAAAAAAATTATTATTTATTTCATATAAAAAAGAAAAAATTATCTTCTTTTCTTTTTTGCTTTCTTTTTTTTAGCTGCCATTATCTACCTCTATTTTTAATTAATTAAATTAAGAAACTCTTATTTATAAATTTTTTGTAAAAAAAATTTATTGCAAAACAATTTTCAAAAATTTATCGTCGGAAAAAAATAATAGGAGGTATTAGGAACCTTTGGTTCTTATTTTCCTGCTTTTTCAAATTCAATTTCCCCATTAATCAGCTGCCTCAGAATTTTTTTAAGTTCAGAGATTTTCACACGTATTTGTCTTGTAGTATCTCTGTCTCTGATTGTAACATCTTTATTTTTCACGGATTCTCCGTCAATAGTTATGCAGAAAGGAGTTCCTATCTCATCATTTCTCGCATATCTTCTTCCAATGCTTCCTGAGGGGTCAAAAAAAACATCAAACCAGGAATTCTTCAGTTCCTTTTCTATATCTTTTGATAAATCCAAAATCTCCCCATTATTGACAAGAGGCAGAATTGCGCAGTTAAAAGAGGCAATTTTTGGATTTAAAGAAAAATACAATCCTTCTTTTCCCTCTTTTAAACAATTATCAAGAATTGCAAACATTGTCCGGTCTACTCCGGCTGATATCTCCCATATATGAGGGATTATTTTTTTCCCGTCGTCGGTTAAACACTCAAGATTTGTCCGTGAATGTTCCATATGTCCTTTCAAATCATAATCTGTTCTGTAATTGTTTGCAATAATTTCAAGCCAGCCCAGGCATGTTTCAACTTCAAAATCAAAAGTTGCCAGTGAATAAAATGCTCTTTCATCCTTATCTACTTCGCGGAATCTCAATTTATCATAAGAAATTCCCATTTCATTCCAAACCTGCTGTGTCCTTGCCATATAATAAGCGATAAGTTTTCCTGGAACTATCTTTTTCTTTACCAAATCTTCTGCAGAAAATTCTTCAATGGTTTCTTTTCCCAGTCTTAATAATCTTATTTTATATTTTGCAACATCACTAAAATTAGTTATATCATTGATTTTTTCTGAATCAAAGAAAATTTCTGCTTCCATCTGGGAAAATTCTATAGAACGTGTGATGCTTTGTCTCGGAGAAATTTCATTTCTGAAAGCCCCTCCGATTTGTGCAATTCCCTGGGGAATTTTCAGCCTCATAGTCTTGCACATCCTTAAAAAATTCAGAAAAATAGACTGGCAGGCTTCAGGCCTCAAAAAAGTTTTGAATTCTCCTTCTCTGCCGACCATTGTTTCAACCATCATATTAAATTTGCTGACTTTCCCTAATTTTCCCCCGCATTTTGCGCATTTAATATTATTATTCTGGATTAATTTGTCTAATTTTTCAGTAGGGAGAGATTCAGGAATTTCTTTTTTAAGCACTTCTGAGATTAATTTGTCTGCTCTTTCAAATTTTTTGCATTTCATGCACTGCACAATAGGGTCAGAAAAAGATTTTAGATGCCCTGAACCTTCAAACACGCTTGCAGGAAGAATCTGGCTTCCATGTACTTCCAGTATATTTTCTTTCTGCACTAATTCATGTCTCCAAAAATCGATGATTTTTCTCCTTATAGATTGTCCAATAGGTCCAAAATCCCAGAAACCTGCAGGAGATGCAGGGTATATCTCTGCAGCAGGATAAAATAAACTTTTTCGTGATGCAATTTCAAGAATTTTATTATATTTTTCTTCAGAATTCATGGGAAGGATTTTTTCTCTAATCTGCTGCGGGAATTCTTTTAAATCCTCTTTTCTAATTTCAGGTTTTTTATGTTCTGTCATGTTACTTATAATTCCTTTGGCTTTCTCTTCTGCCTTTTTTTTTGTCTTGCCCAAATAAGCAATAGTTTTTGTCTTGACTTTTCCATCAACTCGTTTATTTTCATTAAGATAATAATAATCTTTTTTGTTTATCGTTTTCTTGACTATAAAAGCCATTATCAATTTTCCTTTAATTCTTTTAGGCACTACACTTTTTAAATATTTTCATTATAATAAAAATCTAAGCGGAGGGCCGAAGTTTTCATTTCTTTCTGTAAAAATTCTGTGAAATAGAAAGCGGAGGGTGGGACTCGAACCCACGAATAACCGGGCTGCAACCGATTGCAGTAGCCGCTGTGCCACCTCCGCGATATTTCCTTGCGAAATGTTGCTGACCAGAATCTCGGAGAGATTTTCTGAGTCCGCATTAAAAAATTTAAATTAGGAGAATATATAAAATTATTTATTTAAATAATCAGACTTAAAAGAAATGCCCTTTGCTTCTTTTATGATTCCCTTGCTTTCTTCGGGAATTTTTTCCTTTTCTGCCAATTTTAAATAATGAAGGACTTTCTTTTTCTTTAGTATTAATGGAAGTTTTGAGTTTATGCACGGTCCCCCAATGCACCCCCCTTTGCAGAAATTAACATCTAGAAACTTTATTTTAGGGTCAGGATTGTCAAGAAATTCCATCACCCTGTCTATCCCGTCAATAACCATTGCTTCATCATCTTTTAGGATATTCTTCAGATGGGCTGTTTTGTATAATCCTCCTGCAAGAGGATAAATTTTTGTATAATCATTATAAAATTTATCAAAAGTTTCTGAATTATTCTTCTTTTTTTTATGTTTCTTTAAAAGATTTTTGAGTTCCTTGTAATCAATAGTATAATCAACATAATCAGAATTTTCTGCTTCTATCTTCTTGAAATTGCAGGGAGAGATAAAAATAACCTTATGCTTAGGATAAATTTTCCTGCAGATTTTTGCCATCGCTATCATGGGGCTGTCTATTGGAATAAGATTCTTTCTATATTGAGGATATTTTGATTTTATTGTTTCAACAATCCCAGGGCAGACGCTTGAGATAACAAGTTCTTTTGAATGTTCAAGTATTTTATGATATTCTCTGTTTATCATTTTGGCTCCAAAAGTAAGCTCAACAACTTTGTCAAAACCCAGACCCTTAAGCTGTGAAATTATATTGGGGTAAGAAAAATCAACAACAAAACTTGGGGCAAGCATTGCTACGCTTTTCTCTTTTAAAGGAAAACTCAGATTTTCAGCACTCTTTTTCATTTTATTTATAAAATGAATCCGCAGGTTTTTAGCCGAGGACATTTCATTTTATTAAACGCCCGAGACAGGATTTGAACCTGCGACCTACTGCTTAGAAGGCAGTCGCTCTATCCAGGCTGAGCTACCCGGGCTATGTTATGAATTAAGAAAAAAATCTATTTAAAACCTTTCTATGATTAAACTTCAATCACATCTAAATCTTTAGCCAAAACAGAATTTTTGAAAATTTTCTTTGCGACATTTAGGATTTTATTCGGGTTTTTATTATATCTCTGGCTTATATGCGTAAGTACGAGCTTTTTGGATTTTGATTTTTTAGCTATCAATGCAGTTTGTTTTGCTGTAAGGTGCTTGTATCTGTCTGCCTTGTCTTCAAGTTCCTCGCCAAAGGTGGATTCACAGATTAATAAATCAGAATTCCTGACAAAAGGAATAATCCCCTCATTAAATGATGTATCAAAGACAAATGAAATTTTCTTTTCTTTTTCTCCATAAGTCAGATTTTTAGCAAGATACTTTTTGCCTTCATAAATTACGTCCTTTCCTTCTTTTATTTTTTTAAGGATTGGTCCCTGAAGTTTTGTTTTCTTGAGCTTATCTTTGTCTATTCTTACTGCGCTTTTTCTGACAAAAGTATAAGCATTGCACGGAATACCATGCCTCATTTTTTCTGCTTCAATATAAAAATCCCCTGTTTCAAGAAATTTGCCTTCTACTTCATTTATGCTTAATTTTATTTTTTCCTGAAATAAAAAAGTTTTTAGCATATTACTCATGAACTCTTTTGTTCCTTTTGGTCCATAGATAAAAAGAGGCTTGTTATACCCACTGAAACTCAAAGTCTGCAAAAGCCCGGGAATGCCAAGAACATGGTCCCCGTGCCAGTGAGTAATAAGAATCCTAGTTATCTTGCAAAGATTTAGCTTTGCTTTTCTGAATTGCCTCTGCGTTCCTTCTCCGCAATCCACAAGAATATTTTCATTCTTATAATTTAATAATATGGAAGTATGGTTTCTTTCTGCGCTTGGAATTGCATCCGAAGTCCCTAAAAAAATTATTTTAATCATTATAAGAATAAGCAAAAAACATTTATATAACTTATCAATTCTTAAAAAAATTTAGAAAATATCAGGCATGACCCAAATTTAAAGGGAAATTACTTCTTCAATGCAGTTGATGCAGGAGAAATGCAGATTATTGTATCTCCTCTCAAGAAAGTCAGACCAAGACTTCTCTTTACTTCTCCATTTTGCATTTCTTTTATGTTATCCAATACTAAATTTATATGGATATCAAAAGCTAATAGAGTCCCTACAAATTGTTTGTCTCCCTTCAGATAAACCAAAACTTCTTTTCCTTTTGAGTTGTTCAGTAAATCCAAAGGCCTTTCAATACCGTTAACCATAAAGTAAAACATTATACTTCATTTATAAATATTTCGTAGAAGATTAATACAAAGATATTTAAATTAATTTTTTCAACTATTTTAATGGACATAGGGAAAAAAATATCCGGAGGAAGATATATCCGTCATAGAAAAAAGAAAATGCATGAGCAAGCCGGGCAAGGAAGAATAATAAAATTAGGGGAAGAAAAAAGAAAAATAAAGAGGGTAAAGGGCGGAAACCGAAAAATATTTTTGCTTAGAGCTAAATTTGTCAATCTTCAGGATAAAGGAAAAACAAAAAAGATTGAAATAAAGAATGTTATTGAAACCCCTTCAAACAGGTTCCTTGCAAGGCAGAACATCCTGACAAAAGGGACAATAGTTGAAACAGAAGCGGGAAAAGTGAAAATAACAAACCGCCCTACGCAGGAAGGCATAATTAACGGAATTCTTGTAAAAAATCAGTAATTTTTTGTTAATTTTTACCATTTTTGCATAACTATAAAAAAGAAAAACTTTATATAAGCAAAAGCTTTATAAATGTTACGCGGAAATCTGATAAAATGAGTTTTGTAAAAAAATGCCCTGAATGTGGAAGCATAAACCTTACTTATGATTCTCATCTTGGGGAAATAATATGCAATGATTGCGGTCTTGTAATTGAAGAAAAAATGGCTGACAGTGGCATAGATATGCAGGGCAAGTTTGATAAAGATGAGAAAAAAGGAAGAGGCGGAGCCCCTATAAGCATGCAAAAGTTTGATAAAGGACTTACAACAAACGTTGGAGAAATTTCTGATATCTATAAACTTGAACCAGGACAGACAAGAAAATTTTTAAGATTAAAAAAATGGCAGGAAAGAGTTTCAACTTCTATTGAAAGAAATTTAAGGCTGGCTATGGCAGAACTGAGGGTTATAGCTTCTTATCTTAATCTGCCTAATGTTGTAAGAGATGAAGCATCAAGAATTTATAATTATGTTCTGCAAAGAGGGCTGGTAAGAGGAAGAAGCATGGAGTCTGTAATTGCTGCTTGTTTATATGCAGCATGCAGAAGCTATAACATTCCGAGAACCCTTGATGAGATGGCAACTGCATCTGATGTAGAAAGAAAAGAGATAGGAAGAACTTACAGATTTATAATCAGAAAACTCCAAATCAAGGTTAAGCAAAGTTCGCCTAAGGATTATATTTCAAGATTTTCTTCAGTGTTAAAACTTTCTCCTAAGACACAGAATGATGCGCTTAATGTCCTGAAAAATGCAGAGAAAGTTGAATTAACTTCAGGAAGAGGTCCTGCAGGAATTGCTGCCGCTGCGCTTTATGTCGCAGCACTGATAAACGACGAGAAAAAAACTCAGAGAGAAGTTGCAGATATTGCAGGAATAACAGAAGTAACAATCAGAAACAGGTACAAGGAATTGATTGAGAAGCTTAATCTTGAAGACAAGATAAAGGAAAAAGAAGTAAGTCCGAAATAGGTAATTCTAAACCTTTTTATATTAATGTTTAATAATTATTTTAGGCGGAGTTGCCGGAGTGGTCAAACGGGTCAGCCTTAGGCGAGGAGGTTCGCGAAGGACTAATTTGTTCTATCAATAACGCGAGCGGGCCTCGGAGAAAGCTGATGGCTTAGTGCCTACATAGGTTCGAATCCTATACTCCGCATTAAAAAAAGGTTTAGAATTTCAAGTTGTTCTATTTTTATCCTGAAGAGAGTTTTTTTCCAAGTAAAATTTTATGTAACCAGGAGATATCTTTTTGGAACACCCCAAAGATATTAGTTCTTCCTATTTCATTGCATTCCTGTTCTGTTAAAAGCCCGTCAAATACAAGCTGATCAAAAAAGATTTTATTATCATTGTAATTTCCTTTGCGGGTTGATATCTCAGCAAGAGCGCTGTCCAATGTCCATGGAGTTCTTATTCCTGCTTTAATACTGTTTCTTTCTGCTTCGCTAAATCCTTCGGTATATCTGTATGCTTTGTAAATATACAGATTATCTGCCAAATCAAAACTTATTGTGTGATGCATTTCTAAAGGAGATTCTCTGGGTATACTCTCAAGTTCTACCCCCTTTGAATTTGAAAAGTCTACATTTGAAAAGAAATAAACTTGATTTGATGTTGAATGAAATATCCCAACAGAATAATCTCTTTTGCATTCCATACCGAGCAGAACTACATCACCTAATTTGAGATTACCGATATTATTAAGGTTTACTTCAACGAAATGTTCATTTTTATTGAGTGCAGAAGAAAGTCCCTGGACACTTGCAATTTGAGAATCTATTCCTTTTACCCCTGCATTATTTATTGATGTAACTACAAACTTTACAGCTGGGTCCTTGGATTTATAAGCAGCATCTGAAGCTGCTCTGAAAATTTTATACCCCATCGTTTCTTCTTGTGTTGTTCCGCTTGGGATTATTCCTGTTCCCTCTTCTGCAGGTTTTTCTCCTGTTGTTATAGTTGCTCCTCCTTCCCCAAGATATCTAAATACCCTATATATGTACCATTCTCCTCTTTTAGGTAAGCTTGGCATAGATTTTACGGGATAATGTTCTACTTGTGAAGGATTTATCCACATCCCACTGCGCACAATTCCGGGATCTCCAAAAACATTTACAGTTTTCTTGTCTTCTGAATAACTGTCAAATATTGTAATATGCTGGGTCTTTTCATTACCATATCCCAAAATTATCAAATCCCCTTTTTGAAAACTATTAAAGTCTGTTATTTCAGCCCAATTCTTGCTTATAGTAAATAAGTTTTTGATTGTATAGTCTATGCTCTCCCAACTGGTATGTGAATTAGAATTAAAAGTCATTTTTCCATTAGCAATTGTACATACACCTAAAGAACATGATTTGCCATCAGAATTTAAGAAATCTTTAACCTGGGCATTAATCATCGCATGAAGAGTAAATCTTGCACATACATAATCATAAATACAGTCAAAGTCAGAATTTCCTTTACATGTTACAGGATTTCTTGTTTCATCCCATTTATTATCAACTAAATTCTTTGCTGCCTGCCATATGCTTAATCCTCCTTCTCCAGAGGTTAATGGAATTTGAGTTATCCCTCCAATGCTTGTTTCTGACTTAGGAAGTTTGCTCCAGAGAACCTTGAAAATTTCTGCATATGCATTTCCCCTAAGATACAGCAATCGCACTTTTTCCCCGCTCCAGAATACTTTTTCAAATATATTATTAATTAACTTTATTTTTTTAGAATTATCTTTTTCTTTTTCTATTTCCTGAATAGCAGAAGAAAACTGCTCATTGCTCAGATAACCCCCTTCATTCTTTAAAACTTCCAAATAATTATTTGTGATTTCATCCAATGCTTCCCCTTCAACTGTTGTTGTTTTGATTACATTTTTCACGCTCTCTGTATCAAGCCAGCATTTTATTTTCTCATTGTCACAATAACCAACAGCAACCCATCTAGGTCCTTCTCTTACACCTGGATTTTCTATTAACCCTTTTATTATTTCCTCTTCTGTCGGTTCTTCTGTTGGAGTTTCTATTGGTGTTTCAGTTGGCGTCTGTTCTGGGGTTGGAGTAGGAGTTTCTTCTGGTGCTGGTATATTCACAGCTCCCCCAGTTATTCCTGATATTACTTTCCCCGTCACACCTGTTCCTGCATAACGGTTCACATCTGTTCCTGTTCCAGGATTATCAGTAGCGCAGATTCTTATTATTCCTTTTTCATAGATAGCAGGATTTATTACAGACTCTGCTGCTGACTGCACATTTGGATTTAACAAACTGTAAATACTTGAAGTCCCTGAGATGCATGCTGATTCTGTTTTGATATCCATCTCTGTTGCCTGGCTTGCTAAGTACTTGTCTTTAATGTAATTAACTGCAAAAGAGGTTGAAACTTCTTTGAACCCGCATTCCTCCTGCCCGTTTACATTTATGCACATCTGATTGTATCCTGAAGTAGCCACTTTGTCTATTGTCTCAGAAGCATACCCTCCGACGGCAATATAGCCAGAACCAATTACCAGATTCTGCGTTATATCCTGATAATATGAACTTGTTGGAGTTCCTTTTAGATAAACCTGATAATAAGCGCCAGAATCTTTTCCTGCATAAATATGATAAAAAACTTTGTAATGTGATGTAGGAGGTACTGTTGCAGTTGTTAAAGCTATTTCATCAAATCTTCCGTGGAATTGGACAGGCGAATCAGGCGCTGTTAAAGTGCTAAGTAAATCTCCTCCTGACAGGGTAACTCCTGACACAAATGATTTGCAAACTTCACTCTTTGCTGTTTCTGTTGTTCTTTTTATGAATGCCTCTTTTGCATTTGCTCCGTAATAACTTACAAAATAATCTACTGCTTTTCCTGCAGTTTCCCATGCACTTGCAACTCCCAAATATTCCCCCCCGCCCTTGACATTTTGTCCTGAAAAAAGTTCAAACATTTTTGGTATTATAATATCTGCCAAAGGAAGTGCCTGTTTCCAGAAAAAATCACAAATGTAAATACTGTAAATCTCGTCACAGATTCCTACCATTTTTCCTGTTTCTAAACTTTCATTCAGGCAGTCTCTGTAAGATGTTTTTATTGATAAGAATCCGTCTATTCCTGCCTGCACTCCTGTAAGGCAAACAGGCACTATAATTCCTTCTTTAAAATTAGGAAGGCATAAAGCAATGCTGCCGATTACTCCTGTCTGAACAACATCCTTAACAGGGTATGCTCCGCCAAAATCACATCTGCTCGACGGACAAATCACAGGGTCGCAAAGATTAAACAGCAACAGGCATTCTTTCGGAGACATGAAATCCTGGCATTCAAATTGCGGGACATCAACTGCAGGCTCGCCAACCTGAACTCTCTGCCCTAAAATACTGACATAACCTTTTCTTTGCGATTCAGGAATATTTGATGCCTGCTTAATTGCCTCAACCGCCTTATTTATTATATTCCTTGCTTCTTTTTCGTCTAATCGATGAAAAGCATTGTAAGGCATTCCTGTTCCTGTATTAATCATCTCACATATATCATCGCCTATTGTCTGGAATTCTTCAAGCCCGTTTCCTCCTGTATTGCACAGATAAAAACTTGAGACTCTTCCTGAAGCTTCATAAGTTTGTATATTTGCTCCGACAGGCAGAGTTTGTTTCATTGCTGCATACCATCCGTTTTTCAAATCAAAAGGAACAACTGCAGGCATTCCTTTATAGGGCTCTGTCTCATAATATCTTAGTCTTGCATTTTTGTATTGATTTTTATAACTTGATGCATCAATTTTCCTGAAAGAAGAAAATGCATTTTTAATCTGGCTCTCTTCTCCTGAAGAAACAGCGCTCAAACTCACACCGTCATAAATTTTTTTTATGAAATAATTTTCTCCTGTGCCTTCAAGAACTAAAAGATATTTTTTATTATTGTATGTAATGGACTTCGCAGGATAAATTGTAGCTGAATCTAATCCAACAAGTTGGCTTCCTTTTATTGTTCCTCCGTTGTAAACTCCTTTTATTGATCTCTCATTTCCATAAGACTCTGTAGCACCAACTTCTGTAAGTCCTTTATTTCTTAACTCATCGTCAAAAGAGGTTGCAAACTGATAAACTTCTGAAGTTGTTTTAATATCAAGCAAAGTTGAATAAAGCTCGCTTTGTGCAATCCCTTTTAATTCAGTGCTCGCGCTTGGGTCATTCAAAACTTTTGAGTAAAGTTCTATATCCCTCAATTGTTCCATGCTATATGCATTTTTATTTTTCCAATTATCATAAGTAAGAATTGTTAAAATTTCATTTTTATTCACGGGTTCTCCTTTATTTTCAAGGTCAGTGATAGTATCAGGAAGATTTTGTTTAACATAACTGCTAACCTGTGGCGCATATCTGTCTATAAATGCGCTTGTATTAACAACACGATCTGTCAAAAATTGCGATGTAGTTATTCCCTGCTCCAAAGATTTAATATTATTATTCTGTTGTTCAACTAATTTAGAAAGTTCATCAACATCTTTATCTATTTTATCCGCATTTTTGGTATAACATTCTTCCTGTGAACTATAAGTTCTATCATTTACAAAATCTGCACATTTTTCATACCATCCGTCTTTTCCTCTCATTACTTCCTGCCTTGCAATTCCGGACACTCCTCCAAATAAGAAATTCTTAGCTACTAATGTGGCACCTGTAACAAGGCAGGCTGTCTTTAATCCCCGTGTAACATTCCCTAAAGAACTGGATATGTCTGTCCATTGCTTAATTTCACTATCTAAATTTTTTATCATATCTCTTATTTTGTCAGGAGGCAAATCAATCGCCCTTTTTTCAATTCCAATTTTGAAACTGAAATTTGCAGTTGTTCCTGCATTATCTATATTTGGAATAACAGAAACCTTGGCGAGTTTTTTCAGATTTAATTTTGTAAGTGTAATTTTGTATCTGTTCTTTCCAACAATTTGATAATCATTTAATTTCAAAGTTATATATCCTGCTTTGTACACTATATCATTTAAATTCAAACCCCCATCTATTGTGCTAGTATCAAAGGTAGCAGATTCTTCTCCTCCTGCAGGGTCAACCCCTATCCCATTCAGAGAAAGAGATTCTGTAGCTGAAATCTGGATTCTTTGGTTTTTGCGGAATATTCTTGTTCCTGAATAATTTCCTGCATTTTCTATTAATACCTCTGCACTGTATTCATCAGCTGTAGGCTCATAGATTCCGTCAAAAGATATCTGTTTTACCTGCCCGTTTATTGTCACATACATATCTTCAACATCCTGGTTCGCGAGTTTTATTGCATTGTCGCATTCTTCAATGATTCTTGTTGAATCAGGATAACTGCTCTCAAATTCCCTGCATAATTCCACAACAGTAACTTTTTGATTAGCATGCCATGCAAGCAATATCTCTTTATATAATGCTTCTTCCCCGAATGTAAACCGTTCATCTTTTGAGAATTGCTCAGAAGAATAGCTCTCCCTTATTGCCTTATAATCTTTCTTTGCATTTTCATAGTTGGTTTTAACTTCTCCTGTTAATTCTACATCCTGCGGATTTGCAAATCCAACAAAAGTTAATGGAATATAAGTTTCTGTAACCCCTTCAATAGTAATTAAAGTAACAGGGGGAGTAATAACAGAAGGGTCATAAAATCTATATAAGAATGAAGTCTCAGAAGTTACGACAAATGCAGAAGCAATATCAAAACTAAAATCTACTCTTCCTCCGCCCTCGCCAAACATTCCTATTGGATATGAACCCTCAGCAATTGTCTGGCCTATTATAGTCAAAGCACCAGTAGTCCTAAGAAAAAGGTCCACCACTAGTCCTTTGCTATAAGTGCTAACTATATCTATAAAATTTGGCAATTGCTGATAAATAAATGATTGTTTGAATTTCTCAGAATCAGGTTGAGGGCTGACAACAGGAACAATAAATCGCCTGCCTGCTTTTGTCTCACCGATATAGCCTAAATAAAGTTTCTTAGCTCCTCCATCATATAACATATCACCTAACTTATACTCTTTAGCTTCATTGTCTCCTATTTTAATAGTAACAGAGGGGGTTATTGTAAGAGTTGATGTTGTAACTTTTTTGTCATCTTCCTGGCATTTTATTTTAACTTGTTGCACAAATCCATTTTTTGACAAATCAATTACCTCACATTTATTGTCCAGAAATTTCTCGCATGATGTTCCTAAACCTAAAACTCCTCCGTCGCATTTGGCAACTTCAACAACCTCTGAATTTATTCTTAACTTGGCTCTTGTATCTGGATTTTCAAGTCCATCAAGCCTTAATTTCAATCCTGCCTGGCACTGAAAGCCAGGAAGATAAATGCTGTCAGAAGTTTTTCCTTTTTGCAAATTCACACTTGAAATTATTCTGTCATTTTGATAAACAGAAATTTGCGCACTGTCACTGTCTATTGCATCGGCCCTTATTGTTCCTTTTCCGCTCCAAAAACTATATTGAGATTTTTTATTTTCGAATTCTTCATCATTTAGTTCAGGAAGATAAAACAAAGCATTTCCTATTCCGAAAGCCTTTTTTATGTTGTATTTTATTTTTGCTGTTAAATTTCCAGAAACATATTCAGGAACTGCTGATGCATTTTGCTGTTTTTTCAGAAGAATTACTATATATCCGATATTATTCAAAACAGGGCTGTTTAAATTGTCTTCCACCCCTAATGCTGCTTTTGCAGGATGAAATCCAATTCCTGCAACTTCTTTCGGATACTGCCCTGTAAAAGAAACTGTATCTATTGTCTGAACATCTATCAGCGGATTTATCTTTGTTGCCCCAAGCTGGCAATATACAGGAACATCATTCTCCTCAAGCAGGTCAGTTCTCACAACTGCAGGAGTGCATCCAAAAGGAGAAATCTGAATTATAAAATCCTGCCCTTGTTTGCAAACTGACTGGTCAAGCTTTTGCGATGTTGTTGGATTATACTGGCTCCACTGGACATTTGAACGTGTATAAGCTGCAGAAATAAAACCTAAAAATAAAATTACAAATATAAAAAATATTCCGGATAAAAATTTATTTCTTAACCTCATTTGAAGCTAACCTCCATTCCTTTGTCCTCGAATATCAGATAATTATTCTGAAGTTCTGTAATTGTTTTTGGAGTCCCAAAATCATTTGCATTTATCTCGATTGTATTTGAATTTTTTAATTCATTCTCCAAAATATAATAATCCTGCTTTCCTCCTCCTGCAAGGGCATTAGATACTATCTGCGAAGGAATTTTCACGTCAAAACAATTCTTGTCCCTGAACCCCAGAAGTCCGCCAATGCCTGAACTTGGAACCTCAACACATTCTTTATGTGTGGTCTCGTCTAACCTGATTGAAGAATCTTTATAAATATAAACTGAAATCTCATACTGCCCCTCGCTTAAATTTACCTTTTTATTCCCAGGATAAGAAACTGTCCTGGAATTTTCACCAGAGACAAAATAAATTAAAGCTTCTCCGTTATAATTAGCGCCATTAAGTTTTAACTGGATGTTCAAATCATAAAGTCTATCCATTATAACATTAATTTCCCCTTCTTGGACAATTGAGTAAAGATATTTTGTCTCTTCAAAGCCGTCTGCTCTTGCTATGACATATCCGTTAACACACTGTGGGAAATCTGCTGTAAGTGTTCCGGAAGATGTTTTTCCAATCTCGCAGCTTGTTCCAAAGCATTCATAAGAGAGAGATGAATCAACAAGATTCAGATTTGTATCATAAGTCTTGACAGTCATTAGAGTATTCTTGTACGGACATAAATCAGGAGTTACAGACTTTGCAGGTGAAGTAATAGCTTGTCTAGGTTTATTTCCCTGAATCACAACAGCAACAGGAAACTGGAATATTTCATCTCCCCTAAAAACCTGAACCAATACAGGATATTTTACATTATAAACAAAATGATAAGGAACATAGCAAAAACCAAGAACACCAAGCCCCTGCTGATTTCCTACAGGATTTGCAATCAAAAGAGCCTCTTCAGAAGGCGCAACTTCAAAACTGTTGGGCCAATTTCTGGAATTTATGAATCTGACTTCTTCATCCACTCCTGCATCTACAAAAAAATATTTTCCGTCTTTAGTTGAGGGCGCGCTGGTAGTCAGAGCAAGAGTATTTGTTTCTATAGCTTCCTGCAGATTATTAAAAATCTCATCGGCATTCCATGTCTTTGGACTGCATGCCAATTCAACCCCATCAACAGGAGCATAAAGTCTTAATGTATCAATACCATAATTCTCAAGAAATAATTCCCTCTGTTCTTTCGCATAAATTTTTTTAGCTGAATTGTAAAGCGCCCCAAAATTTGACCTGATAGTAGTCTGATGATTATTGACTAAAACAGTATCCTCGCCTTTTGTAATTTGCATGTCCATTCTTATCTTAACATAGACATTGTCCTCCCTTACATCAACCTCTGTTTTTGGCTCTCCCTGGATCATTTCAAAACCTTCCTGGTAATAATTGTCAAAATTGCATTCTCTTATCCTTTCGTTAATAAATTCTGCCAAATCATCTTCAATATCCTGTTCTGTTGGAACTTGTTCTTTCTTTATATTATTTCCAGAGACATAATACCAGTAAGGGATTGGATTTCCAAAAAAATTTAACTGGGATGAAAAAGGCATATAAGATGAACCGGGCTCAAATTCAGGCAACTCAATATATCCTGCCTGGCTTTCAAGAATATCAATTCCAATAAGAGTTCTGTCTTCCAAACAGGACAAAAAAGTATTATAGACTGGCTGTATGCTTGCAGGAATTTGTGCAATCATCAGTCTTTCTCTAAGAATAAAAAAACCAATAACTGCTCCTACAATAATTATCGCGATTATGATAAAAATTGTAACCTGAGCCGAGCGACTTCGCGGAAGTAAGGACAGTGACAAACAAGCGGGGTCGCGAGTCATTTTTCCCTCTTTTTTTGACATACCAAAATAATGGAAATCACGTATATAAACTTTATTGGAAAATTAAATTTTTTATAAAATTATCTTGCCATTCTTGGAGTAGTTGTTCGCCTCATAGAAAAAATTCCGCCAATAATAAGCAAAATTCCCCCAAAAATATTCATATACTTGTTTACTGAAGCAAGTGCTGCTGGGATAGGAATAAAATTAAATCCAAGGTTAAGAAAATACAATCCTGTAATCAGGCTCACAAAAAATAAAACACCACCTATTTTTACCATAAATAAAAATATTAAATAAACTTTTTAAACATTTCTAATTATATTTATTTTAGGTCCCATAGTCCAATGGCTAAGACACATCCTTGACGTGGATGAAACCCAGGTTCAATTCCTGGTGGGACCATTGCTAAATTTTATAAACTCACTTTTCTCTCCTTTTCTATGAAAATTCCAAAAACTACAAAGAGATATTGTCCTTATTGCAAGAAAAGAACACAGCAAAAAATTAAGTTAGTCGGAACAGGTTTCCAGAGAGGAACTCTTACAAGAGGTTCGAAGCAGAGGGCGAGATTAAGGGGACTTGGAAGAGGAATAGGCAACAAAGGGAAATGGGGCTCAAAACCTGCAATGTCAAAATTCAAGAGAAAATCTAAAACAACAAAAAAGACAAATATTATGTACACATGTTCCGCGTGCGGAAAATCTAAATACCAAAAAAAAGGTAAAAGGACAGGAAAAATAATACAGGAGTAAAATTATATTAAAATGGCACAAGCAAAAAGAAAAAAGAAATTTTTTGACGTTGAAATTCCGGTTGTAAATAAGGATACGCAGCTACAGGCTTATGAAATTTCAGAGCTTGAAGGAAGATTCCTGAAATATGATTTGACAAGAATGCTCAAAGGCAAAAGCATGATGCTCACATTAAAAGTCAGGGCAGAAAAGGACAAGGCAACAGCAAGCCCAAAAAAAATTGTTCTATTGCCTTATTTTCTCAGAAGAATGATAAGAAAAGGAACAAATTCTGTTGAGGATTCTTTCGCTGCAGAATGCAAAGATGCTGTTTTAAAAATAAAACCATTTTTGATAACAAGAAGAAAAGTATCAAGAGCAGTCAGAAAAGCATTAAGAAACAAGGCAAGGGAAGAACTGGTAAATTATGTTAAGGACAAAACATCATATGAACTTTTTGATGAGATTATAAGAAATCAGATTCAGAAACCATTGAGTTTGAAATTGAAGAAAATCTATCCTTTAGCGCTTTGCGAGATAAGAGTATTAGAAAGCAGAGACAAGATTTAATTCATAAGAAATCTTTTAAATCATTATTCTTTTGTCTTATTAGGCCTGTGTAGCTCAGTGGCAGAGCACCTGCCCTGTAAGCAGGGGGTCGGGGGTTCAAATCCCTCCACAGGCTTTATTCATGTTCAACAAAAAAGAGTATAAAAAGATTAAAACAGAAATTCCTGAAAGTGTAAAAATTCTTGCTGCAACAAAGACTAAACCTGCTGAAGATATAACTGAAGCAATAAACTTGGGGGTAAAAATTATCGGAGAAAATTATGTTCAGGAAGCAGAAGAAAAATATGAAAAACTAAAAGATTTATTTAAAGAAAAGAGGGTTTCTTTTCATCTTATTGGACATCTTCAGACAAACAAAATAAAAGAAGCTGTAAGAATCTTTGACTGCATAGAAACAGTTGATTCTGAAAGATTGGCTGAGAAAATAAATAAGATATGCAACGATTTGGATAAAAATATTGATATTATGATTGAAATAAATTTTGAGGAAAGCCAAAAATCAGGGATAACAATCGAGGAAATTGATTCTTTAATCAAAAAAATAAAAACATTTCAAAACCTGAATCTGATTGGTTTTATGGCTATTCCAGGGATAGGAAAAGAAAAAGAATGTTTTGAAAAAATGAAAGAACTTAAGGAAAAATATAATATAAAAGAACTTTCAATGGGCATGAGCTCAGATTATAAAACTGCAATAGGGAATGGTGCGACAATAATCCGTCTTGGAACAATTTTGTTTGGAGGAAGATGATTATTCCTCAATTTTTTCTGCCTTTCCAGAATCAATTAATATTTTCGCAATTTCCTTGGGGATATTTGCAATTTGTCCTTTTTCATATGCGCCCATCTTTTCTCCGTCAAGCCCGACAAACTCTTCGACATGCTCTTTAAAGACAACCATATCGTTTTTCTGCTGTTCTTCCTGTTTTCCGTTCAGCATATCATTCAACTTTTTATCTGAAATATCAATAGACTTCATCAATTCTTCAAATAAAGTTTTTTCAAACTGCATCATATTTTCAAAATCCTGCTTTGATATCCCTGTCTCTGCTGCAATTAAAACAAGATTAAGAATCTTCTTCTTTCTTCTCAATATCAGCTCTTTAAATAAGGTTATTGCATTCTCCAGCTGTTTCTTTGTCTTGACAATAACATCTGAAAAAACATCCTCATGCTTTGAGGAAATTTCTTTTTTTTCTTTCAGGTAATCAGCAACTTCACTGACAAAATTCTTCGGCAATTGCTGCAGCTGGTCAGAATATCTTTCTTTTCTCGCTGCTTCATAAATATCATTATAAGTTATCATATCTTGGAAAATTCTGAGAGATATTTAATAATTGTTATATGCAAAAATCTACTTTAAAAATCCAACCTTTGCCAAAAGCTCTTTTCCGTTAATTCTTCCTAAATTTCCTTTTCTCGCTTCATTTTCATTGAATTTTTTCTCTTTCGGAATTGAGCCGTTGTAAAAAAGTACAGGAACAGGGTCTGCAGAATGGGACTTTTTATTGCATGGCGTTGAATGGTCTGCTGTAATAACAACTTTGATATTGTTTGGCGGTGCAAATTTTCTCAGGAAATTAAACAAAGTCCTGTCAATATATTCAAGCATTTCTTTTTTCTCAAATGGCTTGTTATCGTGTCCTGGCAGATCTGTTTCTTTTATATGTATATAAGCATAATCTGCACTTTTTCTGTTTTTCTTTAAAACCCATTCTGAAAACTTGCATGCTTTTCTTAATCCATCCCACAAATTTTTATACACATCAAATTTTTTTAATCTTGGATAGTTAAAAGAATAAGTTTTCATTCCTGAAACTCTTGAAAATCCTATTTCTAGAGGCATATATGCAGCAGAAACCCATCTTCTGTAAAGTTTTAATTTAGGAACTTCTATTCCTGCTCCGCGAATCATTAGATAATTCGCTGGTAAAAGCCCTTTTCTTCTTCTTTCTTCATTTATAGGATGATTATTAAGAATTTCATATGCCTTTTCCAGAAATTCATTTACCACATTTGCAGTGTACTGCGAATTTTCTTCCTCATCAAGTGGTTTGCATGGAGAAATCTTGTTTGTTATTCTCGTCTGCCCCAAAACATAAACCAGATCATTTCCTGAAATATTATCTGAAAAACCTCCTTTGAAGATTAAAGCTCCTCTGTGCCCAACTGTTGGCTTGAAGATAAACTGGTTTTGCAGTTTGATTCCTTTGTTCAGTGCTTTTGCTAAAATTTCTGCTTCGCCTGTTGTAAGATTTCTTCCGACTCTTCTATCAAGGATATTTCCTTCTTTTAGAGAATCAATTGTCGCAAAGTTTGCTCTGAATGCCAAATCTCCTCTAACAAGTTTTATGTCTGTCCCTCTTGCTTCTAATTGCCCTCTTGTGCTTGAAATGAGTTCATTTCCAAAAATAGAAACAATTGCCTCATCTGATTCAGGAATAAATCCTGGTTTTACAGGATACATATATCCAAGCTCTCCTCGTGCCGCCAAAAAATCAGCATTCGGCATATTTGCAGCCTCAAGCGGTGTTTTATCGCCAAGCTGCTTGCACGGAAGGTCAGCCATTCCATCCACAATTATTAAAATTCCCTTCATGAAAATTTACCTCTGCAAATTTTTGTGATTGAAAATCTCTGATTTGATTTCATTATGCCCTCTTTTTCTCGTTCATAAATTCTTAAAACTAATATTCTTTATAAAAATTTATATTCATTAAGAAAAGAATAAAAAGCTTCCTTAAGTTGCATAATCATGAATATGCCAAAAACAAAAAATGCATTAATGATTTATCCAAAATATCCTGACAGTTTCTGGAGTTTCAAGCATGTCCTGAAATTTGTTTCAAAGAAGGCAGCATTTCCTCCTTTAGGGCTCTTGACTATTTCTCCAATGCTTCCAAAAGAGTGGAACAAAAAGTTAATTGATTTGAATATAAGAGAACTTACTGATGAGCAGATAAAATGGGCAGATATAATCTTAATCAGTGCTATGATTGTTCAGGAAGAAAGCGCCAAAGAAGTAATAAAGAGATGCAAGGCTTTTGGCAAGACAGTTATTGCAGGAGGACCTGTATTTACAACCGAGCATGAAAAATTTTCAGGAGTAGACCATTTTGTCCTGAACGAAGGAGAAATAACTATTCCTATGTTTCTTAGGGATTTTGAAAAAGGAACAGCAAAAAAAATTTATACGTCAGAAGAACGCCCCAATATAACAAAAACTCCTGTTCCTGACTGGTCTCTTATAAACCTTAAAGATTATGTAAACATGCTTGTGCAATATTCCAGGGGATGCCCGTTTAATTGCGAATTTTGTGATATAATAATAATGAATGGACGTATTCAAAGAGCAAAAACTCCTGAGCAGATTATAAAAGAAATTCAGTCTCTTTATAATCTTGGATGGAGAGATTCTATATTTATAGTGGATGATAATTTTATAGGGAATACAGAAAATGTAAAAAAAATGCTTCCTCATCTGATAAAATGGCAGAAAGAGCATGGCTATCCTTTTAAGTTTACAACAGAAGCCTCGCTTAATCTTGCAGATGATGAAGAGCTTATGCAGATGATGAGCAAAGCAAACTTTGCAAAAGTTTTCCTGGGTATAGAAACTCCGTCATTAAACAGCCTTAAAGAATGCGGAAAATTCCAGAATACGCAAAGAAATCTTGCAGAATCTGTAAAAAAAATTCACAAAAACGGATTGCAGGTAATGGGGGGATTTATTGTTGGATTTGACAATGATACAGAAAAAATATTTGAATCCCAGATAAAATTTATACAGGAAGTCGGAATAGTGACTGCTATGGTGGGAGTACTTACTGCACTGCCTAAAACAAGATTATGGCACAGGTTAAAGGCAGAGGGAAGATTGCTGAAAGATTCAAGCGGGGGGAATACTGACGGAATAATAAACTTCACTCCAAAAATGGGAATGGAAAAACTTTCCAGAGGATATAAAAAGATAATCGCAACTATTTATTCTCCAAAACATTATTTCAAAAGGATTAATACTTTCCTTAAGAATTATAATCCAAAAGTAAAGAACAAGATGAAATTATCAATACACCTGCTCCTTGCATTTTTCAAGAGTATGTGGAGTATAGGGATAGTTTCAAAGGCAAGATTCTATTACTGGAAACTGCTGATAAAAACTCTCTTTACAAAAATAAGGGTTTTTCCTCTGGCAGTTGAACATGCAATATGCTGGAAACATTTCTCAATAGTAGCCCAACAAACAGTAGAAAGGGAAGATTACCCAATACAAGAGATTGCAGAACCGGTATTATAAAAATCATTTATAAGAAAACCATATAAATCTTCAGAAATTTAATAAAACATGTTTAAGTTTTTAAAAGAAAAAATAGAAAGCTGGACCAAAAAGATAAAAGAAAAGGCAGAAGAGAAAGAGCCGGAAAAAGAAGAAAAGAAAACTAAAAAAGTAATAAAAGTAAAATTAGAAAAAGAAGAAATTTCTATAGAGAAGCCAAAAAGTTTTTTTCAGAAGATAGGGGAAAAAATAAATACGATAAAAATTTCTGAAAAGGAATTTGGCATATATGAAGAAGAATTGGAAATGTTGCTTCTGGAAAATAATGTTGCTTTGGAGGTGGCTGAAAAAATTGCAGGTGATTTAAAGGAAAAGATAATAGAAAAAGAATTCCTGAAAAAAGAGATTGAAAGTGAGATAAAAGAAGCTTTTAAGGAAATAATTAGGGAAATTCTTGTCAGTCCGCCAAATCTAATCGGGCAGATAAAAGAAAAAAATTCTGACCAGTCAAAAGAACCCTATATCATACTATTCTGCGGAATAAATGGAAGCGGGAAAACTACAACAATCGCCAAGATTGCTGAAAATCTGAAAAGCAATGACATTTCATGCGTAATTGCTGCTGCAGATACATTCAGAGCCGCATCAATTGAACAGATAAAAGAGCACGGCAATAGAATAGGAGTAAAAGTCATTTCCCATGAATATGGTTCTGACCCTGCTGCTGTTGGTTTTGATGCTATAAAATACGCGCAGAAAAATTTTATTAATTGTGTGTTAATTGACACTGCAGGAAGAATGCACACTCAAAAAAATCTGCTGAAAGAAATGGAAAAAATAGTAAAAGTCTGCAAGCCTGATAAAAAGATATTTGTTGGAGAATCCATAACAGGAAATGATGCAATAGAGCAGGTAAAAAGCTTTGACTGGGCAATTGGAATTGACGGTATAGTCCTTACAAAAGCAGACATTGATGAAAAAGGCGGAACAGCTCTTTCTGTAGGCTATGTGACAAAAAAACCCATTCTGTATCTAGGGACAGGGCAGGAATATGACAAGATTGAGCCATTTGACAAGGAGAAGTTTATTAAAAAACTCGGATTATAAAATGAGAATTCTATATGGTGTTTGCGGGGATGGTTTTGGGCACAGTTCAAGAGCCATGGAAATTATTTCTCATCTTCAGAAAAAAGGGCATAAAGTTCTGGTTTTTACATTCGGGCAGGCAACTTCAGTGTTAAAAAACGCGGGATTTAGGGTTGTGGAAGTAGAGGGGCTTGAATTAATTTTCAAAAATAATAAACCTTCTTTAAAAGAAACAATAATCAATAATTCAGGAAGGATATGCAGAAATTTAATAGATTTTTACAGAATAAAAAAGATTGTGGATAATTTCTCCCCTGATATCTGTATATCAGACATGGAAACAGTGGTCCCTGTTGTTTCTTTTTTTTACAGTCTGCCACTGGTAAGCATAGACAATCAGCATATTATTGCACATTTAAAGATGAAAGTTCCAAAAGGATATAAAAAAGATTTTTATCTTACAAAAATAGGAATAAGCGGTCTCCTGAAAGCAGATGCATTTGTTATACTGTCATTTCTTAAAAAAAGAACAAGAAAAGAGAATGTTTATATTGTAAATCCAATTTTAAGGAAAGAGATACTTCTGCTAAAACCAAAAATAAAGGATAAGGTCCTGGTTTATCAGACAAAACCTGATAAAAGACTCATAAAAATTTTAAGAAAAATTCCTGAACAGTTTGTTATTTATGGTTATAACATGCAGAAAAAAGAAGGAAACCTTGAATTCAGGAAAGTGCAGGATAAATTTTTTGAAAATCTTTCTGATTGCAAGGCAATAATCGCGACATCAGGATTTAGCCTGATATCAGAGGCACTATATCTGGGAAAGCCATATTTTGCAATACCATTAAAGCAGTTCGAGCAGGAATTAAATGCTCTTTTTGTAATGCAATCAGGCTATGGAGAATATTCAGAAAAACCATCTAAAAAAAAGATTGAACATTTTCTCGCTAATCTTGATTTTTACAGAAAAAAGATAAAAAGACACAAAATAAATCCTAAAGAGGCTTTTGCAGTCATAGACAGAGTTTTGAAAAAAGTCAAAAAAGAATATTACATCTGATTGATAAAATATCTTAAACCACAAATTTATTAACTCCATTTCTGCTAATAAAATTATCTTACAATGTTAGAAAAACTCGGAGAAGTGATAAGGAAAGCAACGGATAAGATAGCAAATGCTCTCTTTCTTGACAAGGATTTGGTGGATTCAATTGTCAGGGACTTGCAGAGGGCATTGATTGAAGCAGATGTAAATGTTGCTCTTGTAAAAGAATTGTCAGACAAGATAAAAAAATCAGCGCTTGATGAGAGAATTAAGGGAATAGAGAAAAAAGAGCACATGATAAAAATTCTCCATGATGAACTTTTGAATATTTTAGGAGAATATAAACAATTAAAATTAACTGAAAAACATAATGTAATTCTTTTTCTCGGGCTTTATGGAAGCGGAAAAACAACAACAATTGCAAAGCTGGGCAATTATTATTCAAAAAGAGGCTTTAAGACAGCATTAATAGGACTCGATGTTCATCGTCCTGCAGCACAGGAACAATTGAAGCAGCTTGCAGAAAAAAACAAACTGAATTATTTTATAGATGTAAATGAGAAAAACCCAATAAAACTCTGGAAGAAATATGAAAAACAGCTGAAAGATTATGACTTGGTTCTTGTTGATACAGCAGGGAGGCATACTCTTGATGATGAACTGATAAAAGAGATAAAAGAGATAAATAAAATTGCAAAGCCGACAGAATCAATTTTAGTCCTTCCTGCAGATATTGGACAGGCAGCTAAAAAGCAATCTCAGGAATTTAAGGATGCTGTAAATGTCTCAGGAGTGATAATAACAAGAATGGACTCAACTGCAAAAGCAGGGGGGGCATTAACAGCCTGCGCAGAAACACATGCACCTGTTTATTTTATAGGAACAGGAGAAAAGGTAAATGATATAGAAGAATTCAATCCTGAAAGATTTTTATCGCGTTTGCTTGGCATGGGCGATTTGGAAACACTGATTGAAAAGATAAAGTCAGTCACTGATGAGGGCAGGCAAAATAAAATTCAGAAAAATCTTGAGGAAGGGAAATTAACACTGGATGATGTTATAGAGCAGGTTAAGTCAATGGGCTCTCTTGGAGGATTTGACAAGATTAAATCTATGATTCCTGGGCTATCAAATATGAAGGCAAAAATTCCGGAAGGCATGCTGGAAAATCAGGAAGCAAGAGTTGCAAAATGGGAGCATATTGTAAAATCCATGACTCAGGAAGAAAAAGAAAATCCTGAAATTCTGGAAAAGCAAACTTCAAGAATTGCAAGAATTGCAAAAGGCGCAGGAGTTCCTACAAGTGATATTCGTTCTTTGCTAAAACAATACAGGCTTCTGAATGATATGATTAAGTCAGGAGCAGGGATGAGCGGAGACATGTCAGGTGGCTTGAGCCAAAAGCAGTTGATGAAGTTTGCAAAGAAGTTCGGAAAAAAGATGAGGTTTTAATATCATCACCAAAATCCTTAAAATCCCGAATTAATCATCTCTTTCATGCTTAACTTAACGCCTTATCTGACAGCATTAGTCATGCTTCTTAGTATAATAGTTGGTACAATCATCAGCCCGAGAATCCAGCATAAAATGGGTTTGCAGTCTGGGAGGAAGGATGTCCTATTCAGAAAAAAACTTGAATATTTTGAAAAAATCATAGAAACTATTGAAAAAAATAAAAAAACTTATATTCAGATAATGCATAGTATAAAAGAAGCAAAAAATAAGAAGGAAATTAAAGGGATTATTGAAGAATTAAGAAAAAGCAGGAAAAATTTCATGATTATGGCAAGCCCTCTTTATTTCAACACAGAAAAATTTTCAGAAAAAATTGTCAGGTTTGTAAGGGTTGAAAAAGAAATATTTAATAGAATATCTGTCTTAGAAAACAAAGAAAAAAAGGATATTCCTGTTTTAATTGAACAGCTTAAAAAAGATTTTATAATACTTACTAAAAGAGAGGAAGAGATTATTATTGAGATGAAAAGAGAACTATCAAGATGACACAAAAAATTTTACAGCAGGGCGCAGAAGCAGTTATATTATTAGAAAATAACCTTATTACCAAAGATAGAATAAAAAAATCTTACCGTATTAAAGAATTGGATGAAAAAATCAGGAAGCAAAGAACAAAGGCAGAAAAAAAGCTTCTTGAAAAAGCCTCTAAGATAATCAATGCTCCTGATCCTTTTCCGTTAAAAGAATTTAATAAAATAAAAATGCCTTTTATTGACGGGAAAAAATTGTCTGAAAATCTTGATTCTTTTTCTCTGGAAAAGCAAAAAGAAATCTGCAAAATTATCGGGAAAGAAATTGCAAAACTCCATGAAGCAGATATAATACACGGAGATTTAACAACTTCAAATATGATTCTAAAAAATGATTTAATCTTCTTTATTGACTTCGGATTGGGGTATATTTCAAGAAAAATAGAAGACAAGGCAGTCGATTTGCATTTGTTAAAGCAGGCTCTGGAAGCAAAACATTTCAAAAACTGGAAAGAACTCCTGGGAGCTGTAGAAAAAGGTTATAAACATTACAAAGAATCAAAAAAAGTCCTTGAAAGGCTTAAAGCCGTAGAGAAGCGAGGCAGGTATAAATAGGAGGTATTAGGAACCTTGGTTCTTACTGTTGAAAAAAGAGGAAGATATAAAGAGAAATAGCCCCACCCGGATTCGAACCGGGGTCTCAGCCTCCAAAGGGCTGAATCTTTGACCACTAGACCATGGGGCTTTATTGATTTATAACTTAATTAATTTATAAGAGTTTTGTATGATAGCAAACATTTAAAAAATAAATTTCCGATTTACTAAAATGCCAAAGAAAAAAACAGAAAAAACTGAAGAAGAAACTCAAAAAACCGAGAAACTTTCCCAGGAAGGATTTGAGAAGAAGGTGCTTGAATTAGCTGAAAAAGGGCTTACAAGCGAGAAAATCGGAGAAACATTAAGAAAAGCAGGAATTCATCCTGATGACTTTAACAAAAAGATATCAAAGATACTTGGAAGCAGATACGTAAATCCAGATATTGCAAATATTCAGAAAAAATTGGAAAAAATAGAGAAACATTTTGCAAAGAACAAAAAAGACAGAAGAGCAATGAGGGATAAAGAGAGAACATCTGCCAAATTGAAAAGGGCAAAAAAATATTTCAGCAAATAAGAGGAGGTTGAAAAGAGGCTTGGAATCTAAAAATCTTGAATCAGAAATAAAAACAGTAGCAGACAAGTTTGTAGAAGCTATTTCAGACAAAGAGGTATTTATAATAAGCCATTTTGATACAGACGGGATAACTTCTGCAACAATTCTTGTACAGACATTAAAAAAAATTGATAAAAGATTTTCCCTTAAAATTGTAAAAAGGCTTGAAGAACAGATAATTCTTGAGCTGCCAAAGGATAAAATTGTAATCTTTCTTGACCTGGCTTCAGGAAGCCTGAATTATCTTTCAAGAATGAATCTGGAGAATGTCTTTATAATAGACCATCATGAAATATTCCAGGAAATTCCTCCAAAGCTGAATATAATTAATCCCCATCTTAACGGAAAAGAAGAATTAAGCAGTTCCAGCCTTGTATATCTTTTTTGCAAGCAGCTTAACGGAGAAAACAAAGAACTTGCAAAGCTTGCTATCCTTGGAATGATAGGCGATTCTATGGAAAAAAGCATAGATAAGCTGAATAATCTGATAATAAATGACAGTGAAATAAAAAGAAGAAGAGGGCTTCTCATTTATCCTTCTACACGCCCGATTAACAGGACATTGGAATATTGCTCGCATCCTTATATTCCGGGAGTAACAGGAAATGCAATTGGAGTTACAAAATTATTAAGAGATATTGGGTTTAGTTCTGCAAATGGGAAATATAAAAGCCTTATAGAGCTTGACGATGAAGAGATGTCTAAACTTGTAACATCAATAATCCTTAGAAATCCAAAAATAAAAAACAAGGAGATAATAGGAGATATTTTTTTGCTGAAATTTTTTAACAAGCTGGAAGATGCCAGGGAATTAAGTGCAATAATTAATGCATGCTCGCGCCTTGGAGAATCTGAAACAGCAGTGCAATTCTGCATGGAATCCTTAAAAGCAAAGAAAAGGGCAGAATTGATACATACCAAATACAGGCAGTTTATAATTTCAGGATTGAAATCTGTTTCTGAATCTGAAAAAATAGAGGGAAATGGATTTGTGATAATCAATGCAAAAGAAAAGATAAAAGATACAATTATCGGCACAATAGCAAGCATCCTTTCAAATTCTTCAATTTATGAAGAGGGAACAATAATAACAGCAATGGCTTATTACGACGACAAAATAAAGGTTTCTGCAAGAAGCGTGGGCAAAAATGGGAGAAATATAAGGGAAATCCTCACATCAGTTATTGAAAAAACAGGCGGCGAAGTGGGGGGGCATGAATTTGCAGCAGGCTGTTCAATAAGCCAGGAAAAAGAAAAAGACTTTTTAGAGCATCTGAAAAAACTTTTAGAGATTGAATTGGTAAAGATTTAAAACTCTCTTTTTTCTACATATTTTATGAATGATAATCTTGAAGTTGGAGACTTTGTATTATGCACAGTTGACAGAATAGTCGGAACTATTGTATTTGTAAAAATAGATTTGGACAGAAAAGAAGTTGAGGGAAGCATAGTAATGAGTGAAGTCGCTCCTGGAAGAATAAGAAATATCAGGGATTATGTAGTCCCGAAGAAAAAAATAGTATGCAAAGTTCTAAGGATTTCTGCTCAGGGAAATATTGACTTGTCCTTAAGAAGAGTCACACAAAAAGAAAAAAAAGAAGTTCTCGAGCAGGCACAGCAGGAAAAAAATTATATTGGTATATTAAAAGGGATTTTAAAGGAAAAGGCAGATGAAGCAATAAATAAAATTTCAAAAGAAAAAAATGTTTTCCTGTTCCTGGAAGATGCAAAATCAAATCCTGAAAAATTGGAAAGAATCATCGGAAAAGAAAATTCAAAAAAGATACTTGATATCCTGAATACCCAGAAAAAGAAAAAAAGAATAATAAAAAGGGAAATTCATCTTTCCAGCATTAAACCTGACGGAATGACATTAATCAAAAAAATCCTGGGGATATTCAAGGGAATAAATATAAAATATCTCTCTGCAGGAAGATACAACCTGGAAATAGAATCCGATAATCTCAAAACAGCAGATAAAAATATGAAAAAGATAATAGAAGATATAGAAAAAGAATCAAAAAGAGCAGGTGTGGAGTTTGCTGTTAAGTAAGAGTTGCCTGTTTTTCCCCCATTAATGCTTTTCCGTATTCCCCGTCATATCCTGGCTTGATTTTTATTTTTTCGTCCCTGTTCCTTAGGATTAATTCTGTAATTTTATCGTCGGTATTTTTGCCCAAAAATTCTTCCTTTGTAACATTCAGGAGAATATTTAATTCATTTCCAAAATTTCCAATAAGAGAATTATATACACTCCAGACTCTTTTGCTTTCAACAGGGCTTTCCAATGCAAGGCTAAGAACTTCATGAAGAGGCAAAAGCCTGTAAAAAGGCTTGGAATTGGCTATTTTATAGCCTTCAGAATAAGAAGCTAGTTTTCCAACTCTGTTATCAACACCTATTGTCAGTTTTCTTTTGCAAACAGGGCAAATTTCATTCAATTTCCTTGTTTCTTCAGGAGAGCAGGAAAAATTGCAGTTTCTGTGCCCATCCCAGTGATATTTTCCATATGCAGGATCTGTTTCTATTGTTCCAATAAAACTTTTATTTCTTATTTGTTCAATTATCGCTGAATAAGAAGCTGTTTTCCTAAAAATAGTTGCTTCTCTCCCAAGCCTGAATGGCCAGAAGCTATGTGCATCAGAAAAACTTACAATTGCCTTGTCCTCTAACTCTTTAATTCTCCAGTTCATTTCTGGATCAGAAGACATCCCTGTCTCAATTGCATGTATATTAGTGATTTGCTCCTTAAAGCATTCTTTTAGGCTGTCAAAGCCAGACATGCTCCCAAATAAGCCAAACCACGGCGTCCATATATGTGCAGGAATAATCTCTATATCCTGGGAAATATTCATCATCTCCTTTGCAAATTCATCTCCTGATATTTTAAAAATAGGCCTGCCGTCATAATCTCTTCTACCTTTTGTATCAAGGTATGAATTAATTTTCTCGGCTATCTCTATGTTAGGAACAAGAACTACAAGATGAATTCGTCTCCCATGGTCTTGAGTATAAACCAAGGAAATCTCTCCTGTAATTATAAACGGAAAATCCTGATAATTATAAAATCCCTTCCCATTATCAATAAGCTTTTCTTTTATCTCTTTAAGCCATAATGGATGAGTAAAATCTCCTGTGCCTAATAAATTAAGCCCTTTAATTTTTGCCCATTTAACAAGATTTTCAAAATTTATATTAGTACTGCATGCCCTTGAAAATCTGGAATGAATATGCAAATCAGCAAAAATAACCTCGTCAAAATCAATCTTTTCCCCCATTATTATTATAAAAAAAGTCAATTAATAAAGATTATCATAAAAAGTTTAATATACTCTTTTATCTTCTTATCCTTGTGTATAAAAGAGTTGTTAAAAAATGCAGAAATAAAAAATGCAGGCAATCATTTGGAGTTATTAGATTATTAAAAGATGACAGGGCAAAATGCCCTTTTTGCGGATTTCCCAATAAATTAAATAAAAAACAATGTAAGATTCTTTTATAAAAATCTAAAGAAATTTATTTCTTCTTTTTCTTTCCTAAAGCAACTCCGCCGCCAATTATTATTACAAGTACAACCAATCCTATGGCTACCCAAGCCCATATAGGCAATCCTGCTGCAGTAGGAAGTTGCTCTTCTTCTCCTGTTGGTGCTTCTCCTTCAGAAATAACAGCTCCTTTTGTGGCAATTACAAAATAACTGAAACTGCTCAATTCAACAGTATAATAGTAATAATTATCATCTTCACTGGCATATGTAGTTGTAAGCTCATTCCACTGGCTTGCTGTTGTATCATATTTGAATAAAGCAACATCTTCTTTAACAGTTCCCTGTCCGCTAACCCAAGTTTTCTCAACCTGAATTTTCATTGTAGCCTTGCTTAATTTATTAGCAAGATTCTGAGCATCTACTTTCAGATACTTATATGCTGTTGTTAAAGAGCTTGAAACTGCTGAAGGAGCAGTAGTTTCATAATTTTGAACAGTAACCTGAACATTAGTTGCTGTCTCGCTAACCTCTATTTGTATTTCAGTTACTCCTGAACCACTTGCAAAATTAGATATTGTTACAGGAGATGTTGGAGTTATTGTTGCTGCCGTAACAATAGATGTAGTCGGTGATGTAGTGGTTGTCCCGCCTGTTGTTCCGCTTACAGGATTACTAATAGCATATGAAGCTATTGCTGATGCAGAATTTCCCGCCCTATCTCTAACAGTGCATGTTCTTGAAAAAGTTCCAGCAGCGGTAGTAGTTATCTTTTCAACTATACCTGTATTCCCAGAAGCTGTCGTTCCATCATAAGTATAATTAACCCCTGCAGTAGCATCACTTCCACTACAAGTACATGTAACAACCATCCCAACAGTAGTATTAGGAGTACAAGTGTGAGTCGCTGTTGGTGCAGTATTATCTATTGTTATAGAAATTGTTTCAGAATTGTTTAGATTAGAGAATAGGGTACCATTAGCAACTTTTAAGGTAGTAAGGTAGCTATCATTTGCTATAATAGTTATATTATAAACACCATTAGCAAAATCAGTAGTATTAATGGAAGTATTGTAATATCCTGAACCATCAGTAGACGCATTTGTCCAATTTAGTCTCGCCCCAGTACTATCTGTTATATTGTAATAAACTGCACGTACTCCTGAAATAGTATCTATTACAGATGCACTTAGGGTAATTGTCCCGTTAACATAATCCCCATTTGCTATGCCATAATAAGTAACATTTGGGGGGGTATTGTCTATTGTTACCATACTTACATTAGTCAATGTTGAATAAGCATTAGTTCCAGTTTGGTTACTAATTAAACATGTAAAATTATAATTTGCTCCATCAGATAAACCAAGAAGATTAACTGAATCATTCTGGAATCCACTTTGGTTAGCAGAGGTGTTATAAACTGTCATTAATATAAGTGTTGTTGGTCCTCCAGTTGCGTTATACATTAAAGACGCATTAACTGGATTTTCTATTGAAGTATTACAAATAAACTTTAGAGATGTACTATAATTTCCTATGGCTACTGGAGACACTAGCGATGGTTCCCATGCAGCCAAAACAAAAACAATAAAGCCAATAATAATTAATGCCCCAAATAAAATTAAAAAATCTTTCTTCTTTGCTATCCCCTCTTTTCCTTTGACCATCTCTTTTATAATTATATAACTAACCTCTATATCAATAATATAGAAAAAAAGAGTTTATAAATCTTTTTTTCTGAAAGATTTTAAAAAATTATAAAAACAAAAATTTTTAAATATGAAATTCTCCGAAAAGAGTATGGAAGAAAAAACTCTTGTGCTGATAAAACCCGACGGGCTTATGAAAAGCCTGACAGGAAATATAATAACAACCCTCTCGGAAACAAAGCTAAAAATCGTCGGTGCAAAGATTGTAAAAGTCTCCAGAAAACTTGCAGAAAAGCATTATAATAATCTTAAAGAAGAACAGATAAAAAAATGGGGTGAAGAAAAAGGGAATAAAATTTATGAAGACACACTCGATTTTATTCAGGGAAGATTCCACACTGACAGAGTTCTTGCATTGGTATATCAGGGAGAAGATGCAATTAAAAAAATAAAAGAACTTGCAGGAGCGACAAATCCTGAAAAAGCAAATCCGGTTTCAATACGCGGGAAATACGGGAGGATTAATTCTGAAACAAAAGTTTTTGAGAATGTGATGCATTGTTCTGACAGCATTGAAAATGCAATAAGAGAGATTGGATTATGGTTTAAGAAAAACGAACTTGCAGAATGATTATTTATGACTATTTTTTAAGAAAGAGATTATTCGTCTCCGTCAATAACACCTTTTTCTGTCACAAAAAAAACACATTCATTATCAGGAAGATTAGGTGAATCAATTAATTTCGCAACTCTGCTTCCCTGTTTTCCTCTTCTTAGATACAATCTGTAAGTTGAAGCATGCCCCACAATATTTCCTCCTACAGCAACTGTCGGGTCTCCGAACATCATTGCAGGATTAGCCATAACCTGATTTGTAACATAAACCGCAAGATTATGTTTTTCTGCAAGGCTGATTAAACTGTGAAGATATTTATTCAGTTTATGCTGCCTGTCTGCAAGTTCTCCTCTTCCTGTAAACTCTGCCCTGAAATGCGCAGTCAAGGAATCAATAATCATAAGCTTAATTGGCTCTCCGTTTTTAATCATTTCTGAAATTTTATCAAGAAGCAAAATCTGATGGTCTGAGTTAAATGCTCTCGCAACAAAAATATTTTTTAGGACTTTCTCTGAATTTGCTCCAAGTCCCTCGGCAATCTGTTTTATTCTTGATGGCCTGAAAGTTCCTTCTGTATCAATAAAAACGCATTTTCCATTTGCTCCCCCGTTCTCAGGAGGCAGCTGAACCCTTACAGCCAATGTTAATCCTAACTGTGTTTTTCCGCTGCCAAAAGCACCATATGCCTCTGTAAGTGATTTTGTCTCTACCCCTCTTCCCCCCAGAAGATTGTCCATATTTTTTGAACCGGTTGTTATATTCTCAATATCCTCTCTTTTTTTTGCAAATTCAATTCCGTCAACAAACCCCAAATCAAGCATTTTTCTTGATGCCTGAATTGCTTTTCTTGCAACAGCCTCTCCAACTCCAGCAGTATTTGCCAATGAGGCCGGGCTCATTACAGCCAGAGACATCAAATCATAGATTCCTGCAGCTTCAAGTTTTGCTGCGACAGCAGGCCCAATTCCCGGCAAATCAGTCAGTTGCGGCTCTTTTCCATCTTTAATAACAACACCATCCTCTCCTTCCTCAGCCTTTTTTGTCATATAAAAATTATCTATAACGACTTTATAAAGATTGTTTGGATGTTAGATATATCTTGCAATATCAGAATTAATTCCCTTCAAATTCCTTAATCAGCAGATCAGCATCAACAGGTTCAACCTTTTCTATGATAAATTCAGGAGTGTTAAACATTTTGTTATCTCTGACTGTTCCTGAAAAAAACATCTCTTTCCCAAGCAGTCTCTCCCTCTGATTTATTAATTCTTCAGTATTTTCAAGTTCAGTAAGCCCTATATCAGCAAGATTATCCTGAAATGCAACTGTCCTGATTGTCTCTGTTCCGTCATCAATTATAACATTAAGCAAAGCCCTCTTATCTGCTATTACTTTCCCATGTTCTGCACATGTAAAATTTTCCCCTTCCTGAATTGCCTTTTTCCCGCATTCATGGCATACATAAAAAAATCTCGGCTCAAAAGACTGGACAATAAAAGCCCTTATTTTCACGCTGTCTGAATTTTTAAGTTCAGAAATTTTTTTCTCCCTAAAAATTTTTTCTGCTTTGACATTTTCAAGGGAATCTTTTGTTATCTTCAGTTCAGAAAAACTTCCTAGATGAAGTTCATTATCTCTCATGCTTCCGTTTGAAATTTCCACTACAATACCCGGAGCAATTTCTTTCCTTTCAATGAGGCTTATATGATTTGTATCCCACAAAACAATCTTCACATTTGAAGTCTCATCTGCAATAAACAGATTCACAACCTTTCCGTCATCGCCCTTTTTTGTTTTGAAGGTTCTCACAGGAGAGATATTTAACACTTTCCCAATAACATTTACTTTTCTCATTCCGGGAAGCAATTCTTCTATTTTCAGCTTTTCATTATCAAAAGAAATTCCAAGTTCTGCTGCTACAACCTGTGCAGCGCCTTCTCTGCTTATCAGCCCTGAAAGTTTCGCTCTCTTTGCTTCTATTCTCCTTTCAATTTCCTCTTTTTCCAGCCCGGATATTTTGGAAATTTTTTCTATTATTCTTTCATAATTTTCAACAGGCATTTATCAAAAAATAAAAGATTGTTTTTAAGTATTTTCGTAAAAATTGACTAACCCTATACCACTAAAAATTTATAAACCTCTTATTTTTTCCTAAGATATGGGAATAGCAGCAGTAAAAATAAAAATCTTGCCGGCAAATCCTGAAGCAGATTTTGAAAAACTGAAAGAAAATGTAAAGTCAATAATTGAAAAAAGGGGAGGAAAAAATCCTAGTTTTGAGGAAGAGCCAATTGCATTTGGCTTGAAAGCAATAATCGCGCTTTTTGCATGGCCTGAAGAATCAGAGCTTGAAGCACTGGAAAGTTCACTTAATGAAATGGAAGATGTAAGTTCAATCCAGGTCATAGATATGAGGCGAGCATTTGGCTAATAGTGAAATTTGAAATTATTAATAACTGATTAGTCGGGTGCGAGCAGAGCATTTGGCTAATTTTTGGTTAAATATAAAAGATACACTTTTCTTTTTCTTACAATGTTATCAGATGAAGAAGTTTCAGATATAAAACAAAAGCTTATCTCGCATATTGAATCCAGTTTTCCTGAAGAGCAAATGACAAATGCAAGACAGCAGATTGAATCAATGAATGCTGAACAGCTTGAAAATTTCCTGGAAAAAAATAATCTAATAAAAAAAGAATCGAATACCGAAGATGCTGGCAGAGAATGTATCTTCTGTGCAATTGTTTCTGATAAAATTAAATCTGTCAGGATAGACGAAAATGAAGGGGCAATAGCAGTTCTTGAAATAAATCCTATATCAAAAGGGCACTCAATTATAATACCAAAAGAGCATACAGAAAAAATTTCAAAAAAAACTCTTTCATTTGCAAAAAAAGTTTCAAAGAATATACAGAAAAAATTCTCTCCGAAAAGCATAGAAATTTCAAAATCAAAATTATTCGGGCATGAAATTATAAATCTTCTACCTGTTTATACCAATGAAAATTTTAATTCAGAAAAAAAATCTGCAAAGATGGAAGAACTGGAAGGCATAAAGGAAGAACTGGAAAAAAAGCCAAAAAAAATTGCAAAGCCCAAAAAAGAAAAAACAGAGGAATTTTTATGGTTACCAAAAAGGATTCCATAATTTTATATTAAAAATAGTAAAGATAATAAATAAAATAAAACTTATCAAAAATACAGGAGAAAAGGGGATTCCTTCTCTTATCTTAATCTGATTATATCTCTTTCTTATTTCATGTATTTCTTTTTTTGTAAGCCCGTCCCATTTTGCTTTTATCATTTTTCTTCCGATTTTCAAATCAGAATAAAGCCAGTCTCCTTCCCGTAGATTTTTTGTTTTGATTTTTCTTACCATGCATGCTTCATCAACAGCCTTGGAGTATAGGAACAAATAAGAGACAAGAAACACCATTATAGCTGCCATAAAAAAGATAGTCCACATAAATCCCAAAACTAAAAGGATAATGCTGAAAAAAATGATAACCAGCATCAGTTTCTTTTTTCTTTTTAATTGTCCTGAAAATTCTTTTTTAAAATCCCTAAAATTTTTCAGGCAGAGAACAGAGCTTGTTATAAGAATGTAAATAAATCCTACAGAAAGAAAAAGCAGGAGAAAATTGAAAAAAAGCCGTATGTTTGAAAAGAAATCTGGAAAATAAGGAAGGATTGTTCCAAGAGAAATCATCAGCTTAGCATCCCCGCCTGCGAAAATTTTTCCATAATAAAATAAATTCCCAAGTACAAAAAAAATCCCGAGCCCTATTAAGCCGTTATAAAAAAATGAAAACCCTTCTCCCTGAAACAGTGAATAAAAAAATCTAAATCCAAGCGCAAATATAATCAGTGAAAAACTGACCCAGTTGGCAATTTCCCTTGTCCTAATATCCTGAATCACGGCAAATAGAATATAAGCCAAAGCTAATACCCATAAAAAAATCATCTCATACATAATTAAAAATATAATTTTATATTAATAAAGGTTTAGAAAAAAAATTTATTATTAATATGGGGTATTAGGAACCTTTGGTTCTTATTTTAAAGATTAAACTTCTCTGTATTCCGCCATGCTTATAGGGATGTTTTTTCTTTTCTTTTTTCTTATTCTTTTTTTTATTCCTTTTGTCAGAAAAACCATAATCATCCATTATGCAAAATTCCTCTTAAATTTTGTATCCGTAGGCTTCCTGCCGAGGATATTGAAAAATTTCTTATTTTTCATATTTAGAATTAATTAATAATGCATATCTGTCCTTCTTCCAGATTATTAGCTAAAGCACTAACATCATATCTTGCATAAGTTCCTGCCGGGACACTTGCTCCCTTTTTGCTGTCAATAAGTATATCTTCACATGATAAATCACAATCAATTGAAGGACATTCCTTGACATCATATTTCTCAAAATTAGATACATTTGCCAAAACAGCACAGCTTGTCTTAACTGTAAATTTATCTTCATTTACCCTCAAAGTTCTTTCGGCAGAGCAAAAACTGAATTTTTGATTAAAACCACAGACACTTATACAGTCTTCAACAACATTATCAACATTAGTTGGACTGATTAGATTTTTGATAGGAGCCCATCCTGTGACAAATCCCACAATGAGTAATACCAATAAAATCAAACCAAGAATAATTAAGATAATGGCATTTGTGCTTAGCCCCTGCCCCCTGCGATTTTTGGGGAAAAAATTGTAGAGAGAGAATTTTCTAATTAGACCTCTTTTATTTAACATATTTAAAATAGGATTATTTTGTTTAAAAATGTTTTTATATCAATAGAAAGTATTAGGAACCTTGGTTTTTATACTCGACTGAAAACAGAAATACTTCTTTTGCCCAGAATAAAAAACCCCTGGTCTCCCTTCTTTCAATGTAATTGCCGCCAGATTTTTTCAATGCTTCATATCTTGCAATTACTTCTTCAACATAATTCAAATGAAAAGCATCACATCCCCAGCCAACATATGCCCTTAATGCCGCTTCCCATTCTGTATAAAATACTTTCTTGCCCATACAGTCAAATTCTTTTCCGGCTTTTAATGAATCGTAATTTCCCTTAAGTATTTGCGCTCCTATCTCTATATTCAATTGCGGATTATTCTTTAATGCATTCTTGCATTCTTCTTTATCTGATGGAAGATTATAATTCCCGCAATGTATTAGATTTATCTGCATCAGTCCAAAAGAACTCGGGCTTGCTGCATTTGTCTTGCACTCGGATTCCTGCATCATAATAGCAAGCAAAAGAAGAGGGTCAATCCCGCGTGCAGAGGCAGATTGGCTGACAAAGGTTGCATAAGAATCACAATTAGGTTCGCAATTGCATTTCTTTAATTCATTTTTTGCATAATTAAAAGCATCATTGATAGTTCTTCCTGCAGAATCCATCCCCATTTCTTTTTCATTAAAATAAGTTCTCTCTATTTGTGCATTCATTTGCTCCATTAAATTAACTCCAACAAAAGAATTTCTTGCTTTTATTGTTGACATGAAAAAACTGACAATTGCTATACTGCAGATTAATACAACCCCGATTACAAGAATTGTTATTGGAATATCTGCTTTTTTATCCATTATGCAAAATCTCCTGATTTTGTATCTTTGAAAAATTTCCTGTTTTTCATTTTTCCCTCAAAAGATTATCAATCAGTTCTTTATTTCTGTTATTTGCCAACTGATGAGCGAGAGAGGTTTTTTCTGCCAGTAATTCTGTTTTTTTCTCTGAACCGGATATTTCCAAATTTCCAATATTAATCATTTTAACTTTGGACATTAGAATGGAAATATAAATGAAGATTATCAAAACACCGATTATAACAATAGTTGCAATCACCCATGAAATGGTCACCCCTACCTGCCCTTTGCGATTTTTCCGAATACAACTTCCTGTTGCTGGTTCTTTCTTCCGAATACAACTTCCTGTTGGGTTATATGCTGGTTCTTTCTTCCGAATACAACTTCCTGTTGGGTTGCAGGAGGTAATAGGAACCCGCTGGGGGTTCTTACATCTTAGCATTTTTTTTGGTTTTGGCTACTACTGCCAAAATTTTAATTATATATTGATTATTCAATTCATCAAGAGAGTAAAAACTTTTTCTGACGCATTTGGTTAATTTTTCTTCTTCCTTTTTTTCCTGTATCGGGCAGTATCTGCCCCACTTGTTATTACCTGCATTGATACTAAAGACAGGATTGTTTGAATCTTCAGGTTTGTAAAAATTAATTTCTGTATAATACTGTTCTTCTTCCCATTCGCTTGAACCAAAAATAAAATGGCATTCTCCTAAGAAATTTGAGCTAAAGGTCTGGTTGAATTTTCCTCCTGAAATTAAATTTGTATTTAATCTTCCCGCATAAGAAACGCAGTCCGCAACTTTGTTAATAAATAGGTTAGCTTCTGTTTCCCTTACATCATATGGTGCTCCGTAAAAAATATACACCATCGCAAAAATTCCTCCTGCCACAATGACCAATACAGCAAACCAGTAGATAGAAAGAATCTTGTCTCCTCTGCGATTTTTTGGAAAAAAATTGCAATGGAGAAATCTTTGATTTTTCTCTTTTTTATTATCTAACATTTTCATTTTTATCATTTGTACCCGCTTATTTTAATGATATAATTCTTTTCAGGATAAATATCAGGATATGCAGTTGCATCAACATTATTAAAAAAAGAATATTGATAACTGCTTTTCTCGCCTAATTTAACTATCACAAGATTGCCACTTATCTTAACAATATCATCTCTGCTTATCCCGTTCTTTTCAGCAAGGTTCAGGGCATCTTCCATATTCAATTTTATTTCCATTATTGGTTTTGCAGAATCAATCAAAAATGCAATATTTTTTGCATAACTTTGTTCAAGTATAACAGCGCCATTTCCCTGCCTGAACAGGAATAAAGAAAGAATTATGATAAAAAGAATGTTAAGAATAATAAAAATTATATTTTCAACCAGAATCACCCCTCTGCGATTTTTCATTAGAAAAATTGTTGGCTTTAGCCCTCTTTTTTTCATATTAATGAATTAATTTTGTATTTAATAAAATTAACTAAATCAGGCTAATGTCTTGATTGATGCACATTGCAATGAATTATACTCCTCAGAATCTGCCTCTATTATTGTCGGGGATAAATATACATTCCCTGCTTCACCATGAATAGCTGTTCCTATCATTGGACCTCCGAAATATCCCACAACCCCCCCAATAATCGTTCCTACTATCGGAAAGACCGCAGTTCCTGCTGCCGCCCCTGCGGCTGCCCAGCCCTCTGCACTTACCTTGCTGGCTATTCCCATTACAATCGCATAGTGTCTATCCAGATATATTTTCCCAAAGTTCGCATTACCTGATGCAAGGCTTTCTTCTATTTTCTTAACATCCTGCACCCCTGTAAGATAATCAAGATAGCTCATTTTTTTATCAGAGATATTTGTCTTTGCAAGATATTCATAAAGCTTTTTTTTGTCTATCTCTCCGTTTGCAAATATTTTACTGCCCCCAGTATCTGAAATCTCTTTTATACTATCATCAAAAGAAATTTGCGTGCAGATTGAACAATAACGGTCTGCAATAAACTCTTTTCCAATATAATTTACCTTTCCTTCCCCAAACATCCACCAGCAGTCAGCCATTTCATTTGCCAGTAGATTATAGATATCATCCTCTGTTTTGACTTTTTTAATTTCACGGCTGCCGCTCATTTTTTCGCAGGTTCCGTCTTTTGAAATGCAGATATAACTTGTCTGGCAGTTTAATGGGATTGCATCCTGCGGCAGAACAGCAGAACTTCTTGTAATAACTGAATTATAACATACTTCTTTGGCGCTGGTTTTTCCGAGATTAAGCCTGAATATAAAAAATAAAATAACTGCAAAGCTCGCTATAAGAATAATCAGAAGAACTATCTGCTGTGTTGTAATATCGGCTTTTTTAGATTTTTTTTGTACCATTTTCAACTTCCTGTTGGGTTGCAGGATTTGTGAAAAACCCGCTGGTGGTTTCCAATCATAATACACCTATTTTTTTGAGTATGAAATACAATCCTGCAAAAGCTAATATAAAAAAAACAATCCAGATTATATATTTTATCATTTCATCAAGGCTCATTTTTTTCTGATTTCTATCTCGTTATTTATTTTTTCTATCAAGATATTAATTCCGTTTTTTTCTATTTTTATTCTGTCAAATTTTTTTAAATTTGAAATGGTTCTGCACGAACCCTTTTCATCGCATCGTTTTATCTGCCAGTTCCCGCCAAAAATATCAAAGAGAGCTTCCTCACAGATGCACACGCAATTCTTTCCTGCACAGAGATTTGGCCTTTTTTCTTCTCCAACAAAGCTAAAAATATACCATTCAGAAGGATTAGGAATATGAATTCCCTGTGCATTATATTCTCCGTCATTATTAATTCTGATTATCTCACTTGAAATAAGGTTTGTCATACTTGCCTCTGCCTGCTTTATTTTTTCCTGTCCTGTCAGTGAATAATATAATGCAAATAAAAGAAATATCAGAAAAACTATGCATATCACAGCAATTATAATTTTCAGTGTTTCTGAACCAAGTAAAAATCCTCTTTTATCGTAAAATTTATTTCTCATTTTATCAATGCCATGAATATTCCGGTATTATTTTCAGGTGAAAGTCCATTAAAAAACTCAATAATCCTATTTTTGAAAAACAAAAAAACAGTGATGCTGACGACAACAACCACTAATATCCCAAGAATAATTTTTATAAGTTGTCCGATAGTCAATTCTGCCAAATTATCTCCCCCTGAATAAATCTTTAATCCGGTCTATGAATGAAATTCCTTTTCCCTTAAGCAAAAAAATACTTATCATGATTATTGCAAGAATCACAAGTGCAATCAGTATCCATGGAAGATAATCAGAGATTATTCCTTTTTTATTCCCCTTTTTTATCATAGATAAAAAAGATTTTTATTATTAATAAACTTTTAGAGTAGAGATATACCCCAAATTTAAAGGGAAGTAAATTATTATCCAGATAGGTTTTTAAACCCAAAAAATAGTGTTATTCTATGGTAACAACATTAAGAAATATTGTTGGCGGTTTAATGGTAGCAGGAAGCCTATTCTTCGGAAGTTGCGGAAAAGGAGAAAACTTTGTAGAAGATTTCTCGCAAAACATAACAAGAGAACCTTATGTGCACATGAATGATACTGATGATTGGGATATTTATATCGAAATAAACGGAGAACACAAACAATTAACTTCTGGTCCTGCACTTGATAATTACCCAATTTTATCTCCTGATAGAAAAAGAGTTGCTTTTACTTCTTGGGAACCTGAGAAAAGTGAAACACTTAGAATTATTAATATAAATGGAACAGGATTGCAGGAGATAGCTTCTGATGCAGGAATTTATGATATTAGATGGTCTGGTGATGGAAAGAGAGTTATATATAATACTAATTATGGAAAGCGCGAAACAGATATCGCAACAGGAAAGATTACTAGAGAGAAGGCAGTGACTGAAAAAGATTTTACTGCTGATGATGCAAAGGCGATGGAAGACTCGCCAGGAGTTGTAGAGGATTATCCTACTCCTGATTCAGTAGCAAAAACAGGAAAAAATGCAGAAGAAATAGATCTTGAAAGAAAAAGACTTGAACTTGAAGAGAGAAGAATTGCATTAGAAGAGAAAAAAATGAGATTAGAACAAGAAAGAAATTCTAGGGGAAATTTAGAAAGACGTGCTAGTAGGCAAGATGACAGAAACAAAAGAGATTATGGAAAAAATGATAACAGAGAAAACATGGATGTCAGTCCTTCAATGGGATTGGAAAGTTATTTCTTGCAGGGAAAGGAATTAAGATATGTAAAACTAAATACTTATCCTAACTTTGGTGGAACAAAAAACCCTGAAAGAATTGAATCTAGAAATGTAGATTATTCAATTTTAAAGGAAGCGTGGAAAGGAGAATATCTTTTTTCAGAATTTAATACCCCCACATTATCAGTACATGTATTGGAATTTAGATATGCAGAAGATAAAAAAAATTCTATAAAAGACTACATGAAAGGCAATTTTTTTCCATTGTTTATAAAAGGGAACATGGTAACTTGTATGGCAATAAATGTTGGAGTAACTAGCCCAAACAGACCCGGTAAAAGTACAGCGGGGTTGGAAGCTGATTTTAATCAGCTTGATGAGGGGGAACAGAAAGAATATGTAAGCATTATGTTTGATTATGCTGAAAGAACAGGAATGAAGATGGTGCTTAAAGCAGATGAACAAGAAAACAGGCAATTAATAGAAATACTCAGGCAGCATAGAAAATAAAAGATAACCCTCTCCAAAAAACCTATATAAATCTTGGAAGAAATGACTGTACATTAAAGATTTCAGGAGAAGATTTCAAAAAAATTATAGATAGTCAGAATGATAGGATAATTTCTTTGTGAGAATTGAATAAAACAACCGGAATTTAATTCTACATCAATCCGCCCAATACGATTGCGGTAAGGAAGAACAATGAAATTGTCGCCATTAATGCCACTATTACATAAAGTCCAATTCCTTTTTTTAGGTTGATTCCTGTTTTGTTTGTCTTCTCCAGTTTATCCTCCCCTGAATCAATTGTAACAAGAGCCCCTGTGAGGATAAAGATTATTTCAATGATATAAATTCCTATTATTATCTGAAGAAGATAAGGTGGAATCATTTTAGTCATGTCAAATATTCCAAGAATCGCATCAAGATTTCCCATTCCGGAAATTTCTGCTTCTCCTAATTGGGATATATTCAGTTTGCTCAATATTGCAGTTATCATTGCTGCAAGCCCTATGACAACTCCTGAAAGCAATGGGGCAAGGAAAGTCATATTACTCTTCATGTCAGAGATTATTTCTGCAAGCAAATCTCTCAGTCTGTCTGTGATTTTGTTTATATTTTTTACATATTCTGAAATGCTTATCAAACTTAAAGCAGCAATATTAAGTCCTTTTTTTGCAGATTCCACAAGAATTTTCATGCTTGTTGAAATCAATTCAGAAGGGTAATAAGAGATAGCACCTCTCTTTTCATCAAATACAGCATTTTCAACACTCATGCCCATCTGCATGATATTATAATTAACTCTCCTGAAGAAATCCTCTGTCTTTAGTCCTTTTGTAGCCTCTGCAACTTTGCTAAATGCAAGTTCAGGCGGGACTCCATTTCCTATTCTGTTTCCCAGCTGGAACAGGGAGTTATTAAATTCAACTTCAAGCTGTTTTGTCTTCTCTCTTTCCTTAATTAATTCTTTGGTTCTGTTTTTTGAAGCAATTGAAAAAAATAGTGAAAGTCCGAGTGTGAAAAATATTCCAAGTATCAGTGCGCCTATTCCAAAAGGCCCTATAAGTTTCCCTCCAACCTCTCTGAATCCGAAAAAAGATTCATCGCCGAATATTCCTAATCCTAATTCTGCAAAAGTATAATCTGGTTTCATCCCAAAAAGTTGGGGCAATGGAGTATACTGAAACATCAGGGGCAATAATCCGATGATGAAAAGAGGAAGGCAGATGAAGAAAGCATTAATATAATGTTTCTTGCTTTTGTAAACAGGATAATAAGGATTTCTCTCAAGCAATGCTGTCTCTCCATATCCTCCTGGCCTCAGAAACATGACTTTATCTGTCAGATAAAAAACAAAAAAAGGAATTATCAGATTGAATAAGATAAAAACATGATACCATCTCAGAAAATCCCCAACCATAGCAGAAGCCAATGGAAGCAAAGCCAAACCAAGAGTTGGCAATACAACACCAAGCATGTATACATTTGTCAGCGGACTTCTAACTTCATGGGTAAATCTAAGCATTTTGTCATAAACTCCGTCAAGCATCACCTGAAGGGATTTTTCAAGAGTGACAATCCTCTTTGCATCATCAGGTTCAAATAAGCTGCTTTCAATAAGATGAAAAGATTCTATGAATTCTATAGAATAATCTCTCCATGTCGTAAGATAACTGTCCAAGCTGTCTTTGATAGTGGAAAATTTCCCAACCTGCACATTATAAAAAACTTTCTTGAAATCAAGCGCAAGAGGATATTGCAGATGCTGTGATGCAAAAGCAACTGCTTTTTCCAGATTCGGCGTATGCCTCATGTATACAACAATATACAAAATAGCAGGAACCATCTGGCTTGAAGCTTTCAGCCGCCATTTGTTTGCAAGTCTTGCAGGATATCCATTAATGAAATAAAAAAGAAACAATGCAAAGATTAGCAATAAAATAAAAAAGAAAACAGGGAAACTTCCTTTAAAGAGAAAGATGGCAACAGATAATAAAAGCCCGAGAATAAAAATTCCGATAAAAACAACAATGCCAAGGGTAACCGGCTGCCATGGTTCAAGCTCAAGATGTGCAATCTCAAGAAATCGTTTTGTTTTTTCCTCTTCTTTTTTTGAAATTTTCAGCTTTACTATATTCCCAAGGCTATTGCACCATTTTTCAAATCTTGTCAGTTCAGGAGCCATCTCTTCCTTGAACCTTGTATAACTCTGGCTAAAGTTGACTTTTTCTATATCAGTGGGTGTGGTTTTTATGCTCTGCTCAATTCTTGCTGCATGCTTTTGGAGAATTTCGTCTATGCTTGGCTTATCAGTAGGTAACATATTCCTCTTTTTTGTATTTACATAATAATCAAAATAGAATTAATAAATGTTTAGAAAAAAATAATTTTATTTCTTTTTTCTTGAATAAAGAAGTGCAAAAATCAACCCGCAGACGAATAAGCATATCCCAATCCATCTGGAATTAGTTTCAGTCAGCCCCAAGATAATATTTCCTGTCAGGCTGAAAGAGACAAACAACAAGGCAGGTATCAGAGTAATTAAGGATAAAAAAGCAAATACAAATTTTTTTTCAAGCCCCTTCTTCAACCCAGTTAGAAAAGATAATGTTCTGGTTTTTTCTAATCCCAGATTTTTAAGTTTACCCTTAATCCTTCCTTTATCTTCTTCAGGAGAATATCTCAAAGCCATTTCATAAGCTCTCTCTGCCTTAGCAAATTCTCCGGCATCTTTCCAGGATTCTCCTGCATTCTCATATGCATCAACCAGCTTTTTATATGAAGAAACCCCCCTGAATCTTTTCATTCTTTCAGAACTGGCATCTGATTCATATTTTTTTGCTCTTTCGATATATCTGTCTTTAGTTGCCATATTCCATTAAATTAATTCCAGTTTAAATAATTTATCAAAATTTTTTTTCTTTATGGAACTTCCAATTAAAAGGTAGGTTTCATCAGAATTTCTTTTCTTTAATTGCTTGGTTTAACCACTTCTGCCATTCAGGGAAAACTCTTTCCCCCCACGGCAATCCAATTTCTTCCCTTATCTTGTCTGAAATTTCATGAAAGGCATGATTAGACAAGGTAGTAAATTTTGCTTCAAGGATTTTATTATCATTGATTTTTTTGGCAGTATTAACTATCTCCTGCTTGATTTTACCCCTCAATAAGATATTATCATAAATAGCATCCCAATTTCCTGCCCATCCTTTGACATTTGATGCCACGCCCTTGATTATCTCGCTGTCTCCATTGATTAAATCGTCGCTTGGCTCTAATTCATCTTTTTCTATATTGTAATTAAGCAAATCAACAAATCCTTTTTCCAGTTCAGGATCATCTTTCCAGTGCTTTCTGACTTCTGCAACCTGGACAACTCTTCTTATTGAATGCAGTCCATCAGCAGTTTTTATAGGATTGCAGACAGCAATTATATCTGTCGCCTTGAAGCTTGTAGCCGGAACTTCCAAGTCATTTACAACTCTGTCAAATACACCATATGGAGATGCACCATGAATTGTTCCTGCAACAACATTTGCAAGAGCACCTACTCTCATCGCTTCATACAAAGCTTTTGCTTCAACACTTCTTACTTCACCGATAATTAAGCATGAATCTCCAAGACGCAGGCTTGTCCTTATTCCGTCATCAGCAGAAACTTCTGTTGTTGTTCTCAGCAAAGCAGAACGCACCTTCATTCTCAAAATGTCATATTCAAGTTTTCTCATTGATTCAACAGGCAATTCCAGAGAATCTTCAATTACAATAATCCTGTTTTTTGGAATAATCTCAAGCATTAAACTCTGAAGAAAAGATGTTTTTCCTGAACTTCTTGTTCCTGCAATCAGAAGCGTCCTTGCTCCGTCAATCAAAAAACTCATTAATCCTGCAGTAAAAGAATTAATCATCCTATTCTGCACATACAACGGCAAAGTCCATGGCTCTTCTCTGTGTCTTCTTATTGCATATGACAAGCCATCTGGTGAAAGAGGATTTTGTATTATTGCTATTCTCGCTCTTATTTTTCCAACTTCAAGCTGAGTATCCAAAATAGGATTTGCCTCGTCTAAAGGCCTGCCTGAAATCATCCTAAATTTCGCAGCCCATGAATCAATATCTGCCTGACTTGGAAGAATATTTGTTGCACATTCGTCAAAATCCTGATGCCTTACAAAAATTTTAGTCATCGGAATCGGTGCATTCAGCATAATATCCTGCAGTTTCTTATCCTGCAGCAGCACTTCAACAAGCCCGAATCCTATTGTCTGTCTTACAAGGATAGTTGCAAGTTTGTTTAGGTCAAGATAATTAATTTTTATCTGCTGGCTTTGGGACAGATCCTGAAGCAAATCTTTTGCTATATTAAAAAAAACCTGCCTTATCCTCTCGACATCAGTAAATTCTTCAGCTTTTGGCTGATGTTCAATCAGAACACCTCTTGCAAGGTTCAGAAGCAGATTATAACTTTCATCAAGGGAATTCTCAGGCGGATTTAAATGATAAATTAATTTAGATTCATCCTTTCTCTTCAAAATTGTCACAACTGAAATATCATATTCTTCCCCTATTTCATACTGGTCAATAATTTCTGCATCATCAGGCAGGTCATAAACCAGCCTGGTAAAAGTAAAATTTGGGATTATATCTGGCTTGAATATTTTATTGTATATTTCCCTGTCTCCTTTCCTGTAACCTTCAAGATAAGGGATAATCATCTGCATCATTCTTGTATTTTCTAAAAGAGCCAGGATTTTTTCCAGAAAGTATATATAACTCTCCTGGTCTTTTTTATATGCAGGTTCAAATTTATCAAGAAGAATCCTTGACTGGATGATTATTTTTTTCAGTTCAAAATATGCTGAAACAGGATCCTGCCTTAATAAGAGCAAAAAAGCAAAAACTTCATTGTATCTCTGGCTGAAAAACTGTGCATTTGTTGTTATCAATTTTTCCTGGGATAATATTTTTTCCTGTTTTAAAAAATAAACATAAAGCTGGGCAATTTCCAGCAAGAGTGCAGTCTCCCTGAAATCATAATTATAATTCTTCTGCTGCGTGAAAATAATTCTTGAAACACTCGGATTTTCAATCAGGGCATCAATTGTCCGTGCCATTACATCAGGATAATCAGCAAGGCTTGGCACAAAAGGAGCACCGAGATAATTAATATAAAGAATATCTTCACCCCCTTCCCTTCTTATTTCATAAGAATATAATTTATTCTTCTCTTCAGGCATAAATAAAAAAGATGTATCAAGTTTAAAATATCTTGTATATTAAATTATTTTTTTCTCTTAATTCTTTTCCAGATTAAATACAGGACAAGCACAATTGAAACGCTTATTATTGTAATAATAAGGCTGTAAGGAAACAGACGTACCATGGAAGAGAAAGCTTCTGAAAAAGTGCATTCTCCGTCAGTGCATCCATATAAACATCTTTTTTCAATAAGCCATGTTGAATTGCCCATGCATAACTGGATATTATTATCAAAGCATCTTTTAGTGCCTGGAAGGCATTCATATTTTGAGAAAAAAACAATAAAGGTTGAAAAACCTGGGCTTGTTGAACTGAAATAATAATACTTGCTGTCCTGCCCCACAAACTTCGCCTTAAAGGGAAAATAATCAATGCTATTATTTTGTCTTCTGTAAAGGGTCATGTCTCCGATAGAAAAGGGGCTGTCAGTTTTAATTTTATTATTCGCAACATCAAGAGCAAGATTATTTTGTGTAAGCCATGTCTTGTTAACCCTGTACTTAATTGTAGTATTTACTATATTTTCATCAGTTACTCCCATAGGAATTATTTCAACTGCCTGATATACCTCCCCTGTTGGCAATCTTGCCTTTAAAACAGCTTTGCTCTCGCTTAATTTTTGTATTGTAAAAGAAGTTTTATGAACCGTCTCTTTTACATTGACAGATAAAGAGGTTATATCTATTTGAGAATTATCAATCTGTATCTCTGTTGGCTCATTTGGAATTAAGCTGGAAGCACCAGTAGTAACAGATGGCTGTCCTGGTGATGTTCCTGGTTCTATCTCTTCTTCTGTTCCACATGAACGCCATCTATCTGGACGATGAATTATTGTCCCGCATCCATTTAAATCATTACAGTCCCTATATTGATATCCTGACTCAAGACATTCCCCCCAGTCATCACATGTCCAATTTTCTGTGCACCCCTCACTAACAATACTTATGTTGGTAGCATTAATCTGGTAAATAAGATTATATGGGGAAGATTGAGCAGAACCAAAATACAAATAATTTTTTGCATGAGCAAAACCAATTGAGGAATAAGTTCCGACATAAAATGAAGCAATATATTTAGAGACATTGGAGGCATTTAATTGATAGATATAATTATTAGCGGCAGAGATATAGACAGAAGTGGGGGTAACTGTAGCCATGGCTGCAATAGGACTCCCTGTATTATACCTTGCAATTTTCTGAGAAATATTTAAGATATTTAACTGATAAACATATCTGTCTACAGAAGTATATAAATATCCATTCGCTATTGCAGGAGTTAGGCACTCAAAATTCATATAATCCATGATATATAAAAAATTCACTGTTTGTGAAACATTTGAGGCATTTAATTGGTAAAGCCCTTGATCAGTGCAAGTATAAAGAGAATCTCTATAAACTATAGGGGAATTATCTGCTGGAAATGATGTAAATGCAGAAGTATTGGTGAAATTTGCAATTTGCTGTGAAACATTTGAGGCATTTAATTGGTAAACAATTCCTACACTATCAGTAGTGTAAACATAATTCCCAGCAACTGCAGGAGTACCATCACTAAAGCCAATTGTTGTATGATTTGCAATCTGCTGAGAGACATTTGAAGCATTCAACTGGTAAAGAGCATTGGGGGTCAAAGTATGAACATAGACATAACCATTTGCTACTGCAGGAGAACCCTGTGAACTTCCAAGTCCGCTAAAATTTGCAATTTTTTGTGAAATATCTGAAGCATTCAACTGATAAAAATTCTTGCCAAGAACCCCCACATAAACATATTTATCAGTAACAGCAGGAGAAGATTGATAAGTACTGGCTGAAGTTTGATATTTTGCAATCATCTGAGAGACATTTGAAGCATTCAACTGATAAACATAGGACCCCAAACAAGTTACATATGCATAACCATTTGCTATTGCTGGAACAGTTGTTGATGTCCCGAATTCTGGGTCTGAAAAGTTTGTTTTATTTAACCCGGGAATAAGAGTAAAATCAACTCCATCATATGCTGTATGATTCAAATATCTACCAGCCATTTTCCATTCATTTATTCCTGATTCTGAACTAATTGGTGCCAGAAAATTCATGAAATAAATCAGAAAAATGCAAAAGATTGATAGGATTATAAATAATGCAATTAAGATTTCACCTCTTCTTTTCCCCTCTTTCATATTATTATAAAGAATAAGTTATTTTATATATTTTTGGGATTTAAGAGAAAGATTAAGTGCAACACAACAATTTTAAACTATTTCATCATTAATGTTCTAATGGCTGAAGAGGATGATTATTCTGGGCAGATTCTCGGAAATTTAAATGCAAAACTCCGTGATGTAGAAGAAAAGCAGAGAGTTCTGAAAGACAGGCTTTTGCTGATAGGACAGAATCTTGTGGAGATAAAAGAAAAAACAAACCAGAAAATATTGGAAATAAAAAAAGATGTTGAAATAATAAAACAAAATATGGAAAGATTTTCTTCCTTTTTGGAAACAGTTTCAGGTGAATTTTCAAAATTCGCGAAAAAAGAGGATTTGGAAATTCTGACAAAGCAGGCAAAAATGTTTCAGCCTATGGAATTTGTCAGAAAAAAAGATCTGGAAAGTTTAAAGAGATAATTATAAAAATTAAAAGATATTCAAAGATTAAAATAAGATGGCAGTTTTAGAACAAATACTAAACATGAAAAAACAGGGGATTCCTGATGAAGAAATTATTAATGAACTAGCCCAGAGAGGAATTTCTCCAAGGGAAATAAATGATGCCTTAAAACAGGCGCAGATAAAAAATGCTGTTTCCAATGTTGGGGATGTTGAATTACAGCCGTCAATAATGCCTGAAGGAACATATAAGCCAATGCCTGCAAATAATCAGAGATATCAGCCAGAACAGGAATATGCTCCTGCACCTCAGGAAGAAACCTATGCTCCTCAGGAGCAACAGCAGTATTATGCACCGGAAAGGAGAGCCGAATATGCTCCTGCAGGAATTGATACTGATACAGTTATGGAAATTGCAGACCAAATCTTTTCAGAAAAAATAAAAAAAATCCAGAAACAGCTTGATGCAACTTCAGAAGCAGCAATTGTTCTTCAGACAAAAACAGAAAATATTTCAGAGAGGCTTAAAAAAATAGAATCGATAATAGACAAACTACAGATTGCAATACTTGAAAAAGTCGGCTCTTATGGACAGAATCTTGAAAGCATAAAAAAAGAAATGTCAATGATGCAGGATTCTTTTTCAAAGATGGTTTCTCCTTCAAGAGAATTCAAAAAGAAAGAAGAATATCAGGAAGAAGAAATTTCTGAAGCACAAAAAAGAATTCCTAGAAAAAAATAATTTACTGAATAAGAATCATTTTTTCTTTTTTTTTAGGAAACATAAAAGGTCCAAGAATAATTAAAATAATTCCAACAATAATTAAAGCAATTCTCCAGCCTATCATAATTTTTCCAAAAGTTCTTCCGCAAAACCACCCAAGACCAAAAAAGAATAAAATTAGTCCTAAATATATTAATATCTTTGAAAACTTTTCTTTTTCCATAAACAAAAAAAAGAATTATCAGAAAAAAATAATTTTTTAATGATTTAAATTAAATCTTATTCATTTCTAGCCCAGATAGGATTATAAGGAGGACCCTTTTCCCCTGCCTTTTTTGAACCGCCAATAATTACTGCAACTATTATCAGAAGAAAAACACCTCCAACAACCAATTGCCAGTTATCTTCCCACCATGTTCCAGAAGCCCATCCAAGCGCACCTGCTGACTGTATCAAAACAATTCCGATTACTAAAACACCAACTCCGAGAAGAAAATAATTTATTGCCTTGCTGTCAGGGTCCATAAAAAGCCCTGCTACAATTAATATTCCGAGTATTATTGCTAATGCAATTCCGACTCTTGGAAATATCTGTGAAAAAAATAGGGGAACAAAATCAAACTGCAGGGCCATTAATGCAACAGCAAGGGCAATAATTCCGTTAACCATTTTATTCTCTTTGAATATCTTGACTCTTACCAAAATTCCAAATACCAAAGCAAATATTAACATGAATGGAAGAAGATAGCTAAAAAAACCAACTTGCTCCCATTTAGCAAGCAAATCCCCTATTACTCCGCTTCCGGCAAGACCAGCACTCTGAAGCACTATCATCTCTTTTAACATGGAAGAAAATATGAAATTATGTTTAAATATTTATCTATTAAAATTATTATTTCTTTGGAATTAAAACCAAAGCCAACGCTACTCCGATGACTATTAAGAAAATAGCATTAGTCAATATTGCACCGCCAAGTCCGCCGGATAAAAAAGTTTGCAGATTATCCCACAGTCCTGTAGCCCAGATAATTGCCCCTACTAAAACAATTGTTGCAATAATTGCCAATCCGATTATCAGTCCTTTCTGCAATTTAGTCTGTGTATCACCAAATATAAATCCCCAGATAAGCAGGACAACAAAAACCACCACAAGAGCAACTGTCAGGAATAAAATTAAATTTTCAACAACAAGCCTTGGATAAATTGCTCCGACAAATATCAGGCCTATTACAAATGCGATAAGTGCATGAATTTGTTTTTTCTCTCCAAGAACTTTTGTCTTTTCAAGAATTGCGAAGATTAAGAAAAAAATTAATAAAAACGGTAAAAGAAATTTTGAAAAAATAGGAAGCTGTAAAAAGGTTGTTTCTTCTGCCATCTTATTATAATAATTAAACCATTACTTATAAATTTTACTTTAAGAGAATTTATACCAAGTCTTCAGGAATTTCTTCAATGCTTGAATCTGGGTTTGGCAGAGCAGATTTGTTAATGAGGAAAATATCTCCAACAGCTTTAACAAACTGATGGGGAATTATAACTCCTTTTGCTCCTCCAATTACAGACATCACGTTTCCCCCTACTTTTATCCTCCAACCATCAATTCTGTTATCAGACAAGTTAGATTCCTCTATCTCTCCGAAGAAATCCCCAGAATCTGTATAGACTTTAAACCCCATAACATCACTGACTTTTTTTATTCTCATGGATAAATTTATGGTATTGTATTTAAATAGTTTTCCGTAATAAAAAATATAATTAGATATAGGTGGTGTCTTATCTGATGTGAGAAATACTTTAAGAGAGTTCATAAGGGACCTTATCAGGCGTGAGCAGTATTGTAAAGGGATTGTGTCTTATCAGGCGTGACCCAAACTTAAAGGGAAGTTTATAATAAACTTTATAAAAAAACCAAACGTAGGAAACACATGCTAAACAAAAAAGAGATTTTTCCGATTATACTAATTATCATAATTATCAGCTTTTCTGTAAGCCTGTCATTAGATATGGTAGGAAACTGGAAAAAAATAGGAGGAACTGTTCTTGCAGTATCTCTTATTATCCTTTCCAATATATTTATTAAAAAAATAGTGGCATACAAGCTCGATTCAGAGATTGAAATGAAAATTTGGGAAATAAAAAAGATAGGATTTACAGGAATGCCCAATACTAAATATCTGAAGAAACCATTCCCGCTTGGAGCTTTTCTTCCGATAATTTCAAAAATAATTTTTTTTCCGTTCAAAACTTTTGTGTGGGTTGCTTCTCTGGTTTTTGATATAAAACCAAGAATTTACCGCGGGGCAAAAAGATACGGATTATACACTTTTTCAGAAATGACAGAATATCACCTTGGCTTGATTGCTGCTTCAGGGATTGCTATAAATCTGGTTTCTGCAGTACTGGGATATTTCCTTGGATTTCCTCTTTTTGCAAGATTAAGCATTTATTATGCCTTTTTTAACATTCTTCCTATATCTGAATTAGACGGAAATAAAATATTTTTCGGCAGTTTGGTAATGTGGAGTTTCTTGGCATCCTTCGTCTTAATTGGCATGCTTTTCGCTATATTTATAATATAAATTAAAATGGATTTTTTAAAAGGAATTTCTCCTAGGGAATACCAGCAAAAAATATTTGAAAAATGCACAGATAAAAACTGTCTTGTAGTCTTGCCTACAGGATTAGGGAAAACACTCATTGCACTTATGCTGTCAATTGAACGAATGAAAAAATTTCCTGGTGAAAAAGTTCTTTTTCTTGCCCCTACAAGGCCCCTTGTTGAACAGCACATGAATTATTTCAAAAAATATCTTCCGGAATTATTTGCTGAGATGATCTTATTTACAGGGCAAATAAATTCGGGGGAAAGAAAAAAACTATGGCAAAATTCAGACATAATATTCTCCACTCCGCAATGCATTGCAAATGACCTGAAAAAAAATTTATATGATTTAAAGGATGTTTGCCTTTTAGTAGAAGATGAGGCTCATAGATGCATAAAAAATTATGATTACACGCTGGTTTCAAAAAGATATCAAGAACAGGCAGTGCACCAGAGAGTTCTAGGGCTAACTGCCTCTCCTGGTTCTGAACACGGAAAAATCAGGGAAATCTGCAGGAATCTTTCAATTGAAGAAGTTGAATTAAAAACAAGGGAAAGCGAAGATGTAAAATCCTATCTGCAGGAATTAAAGTTTGAAAAAAGAATTGTTGATTTTCCAGAAGAATTTGAAATCTTAAGAAATATCCTGAAAAAGATTTTTAATGAATATGTCCAGGAATTAAAATCCCGCGGAGTGTTATGGACAAATTCTTCAAAGACAGGACTGATAGAACTTCAGAAAAAATTAATGGGGGCAGTCTCTCATGGAAATAAAAATTATAATTATCTTCTCGCAATCTCTTCCTGTTCAAATGCAATAAAACTCCAGCACGCAATGGAACTTCTTGAAACACAGACGCTTTTAAGTTTTAATGAATATATGAGTGAATTGTTTAAACAGGCTGCAGATAGAAAAAGCAGGGGAATTGTAAGATTAGCAGGCAAACCTGAGTTTAATTTAGTTTATGCAAAAACAAATGAATTGCTCTCCAAAGAGGTTGAACATCCAAAGATTGAGGAGCTTGTCAGTATAGTAAAAAGAGAAATAGAAAAGAATAATCAGACAAAAATAATAATTTTTACGCAGTTTAGAAATACTGCATCGATAATTTCAAAAAAACTTGATAAAATTCCAGGAATAATCTCAAAGGTTTTCGTAGGGCAGGCGAAAAAGATATCCCGCGGAAATTCTACAGGATTAAGCCAGAAAGAGCAGAAAAAGATTATAGATGAATTTTCCTCAGGAGAGATAAATGTTTTATGCGCCACCTCAATTGGGGAAGAAGGGCTGGATATCCCTGAAGTTAATACAGTCATATTTTATGAGCCTGTTCCTTCTGCAATAAGGAAAATTCAGAGAAGCGGAAGGACAGCAAGATTAATGGAAGGAAAACTTATTATGCTGATAACAAAAGGTACAAGGGATGAAAGTTTCTATTATGTGTCAAATGCCAGGGAAAAAAAGATGCATAAAACAATACAGGATATAAAGGAAGAGATGGCAAATAATTCCGCGGAAGAAAGGTCAGAGACAAACAAGCGGGATTGTGAGGAGGGTAAGAATAAATCTGAATTTCAGAAAACTCTCTGACTTTTATCTTTATGTTTTAGTCTCATATCAAGTCTCCATAAACGTTTTGAATTTTTTAAAAAAGAATAAATTAAAACCAAAACTGAACCAATGGCAAGATAAGGCAGAATCTTAATAATAAGCATTTTTCCTGTAAAAATTAAAATAATATTAAATAAAATCAAAGCAAGTCTTGCTTCAGATGTTCCTATTTTGTTTGTAGAGGTAAAAAAAAGTTGTGTGGCTCCAAAATAGAGATAACAATTAATCATTAATCCTACAGAAGAAAAAGCAATTATTAATAAAAATAGATAATTATAATCCGCCGGGCCATTCAGAAAAGAATGATATGCTAAAAGGACAGATGCCATAAATACAAAATCTAAAAAATGGTCTGCAAAAAAGCCCCATCTTACTAACCCTGTATTTCTATATCTCCCTAATCCGCCGTCTAATACATCAAAAATCCATTGAAGCAAGACGATTAATGAAATAATTAATAATAACAAAACATCATCATTTATTAAAAAACCAGAAATCAATAAAAGAATGGAAAAAACCAGGGTAAGATAAGTCAGGTGATAGGTTTCAATAAAATTGGGGATTTTAGGAATAATAAATCTTCTAAACTTCTGTTCAAACCGGTATAAGATAGAGTGTTCTGCTTTCTTTGCATAAACCTGGTTTTTATCTTTCACAAATATATTTATAATATTTATTATTTAAATTATCCCATGACATTTTTCAATGTTTTTTCCAAATCCGAACCGACAAAAGAAAAAAGAAGACCAAAGATAATAATTGATTATCGGGAAAAAAATTCTCTTGTTGCTTCCGAATTAATTTATCTTAATCTTGAAATAGAATTCAGGGAATTAAAAGTCGCTGATTATCTTGTGAATAACATTGCAATAGAGAGAAAAACAGTTTCTGATTTTATTTCTTCCATGATAAGCGGAAGATTAAAAAGACAAATGGAAGAACTGCATCAATATGAAAATAAATTCCTCATAATTGAGGGAATTGATGAGCAGGAAATTTATTCTGATGATAAAGAAGGAATAAATGCAAATGCCATCAGAGGTTTTCTTCTTTCGATAGTATTAAAGCACAAAATTCCGATAATTTTCTCAAAGAATTATGAAGATACGGCTAAATTTATTGATGTTCTTGCCAGAAAAAAAGAAAGAGAATCTTCCCTGAACGTTGCAAAAAAAAGCCTGAATAAAAAAGAAAGATTGCAGTTTATTCTTGAGGGATTTCCGGGTATAGGCCCGAAAACAGCCAAAAAACTTCTGTCAGAATTCAAGACGCTGAAAAATATAATCAATGCGCCGATAGAAGAATTGCAGAAAATAATTGGAAAAAAGGCAGATATCTTCAGGCTTTCTGAAGAGAACTACTAGATAAAATTTCTTCTAAAATTTCTTGTTCAAGAGAACTTGTTATTCTTAATATTCTTGTAGAAGGGCTGTTTCTTTTGTTTACATAACTATAAATAAAATCTGCAATAACACGCCCTTCATCTGTAAACAATTCAGGCCATTTAGAATAATCTTTTGCTTCTGATGGCAGATGATCTAAATTAAAGTTATAAATACTGGCAAAATCAGAAATCATTTCCCTAATCCTTTTCTCGTCAACCATCAAAATATAATTCATTTTTTCTTATTTTTAAGAAAATAGGTGTTCGGAAATATCTTTTAATAATCAGAAATTATATAAAACCAGATATTCTTTTTTATTTATATTTTCAAGTTATAAACTTCTACATCATTGTAGACTGAACCTTTTGCAGTTAATATTGATTCTTTCAGGCTGAAACTGTTAACATAAAACTTCATTTTTGGGATATTTATTTCATATAATCGTTCAGTAAACACTTTCTTATCTCTAACTGATTTTACTCTTGCAATTGTCAGATGGCTCATGAATCTTTTTTCTTTTTCAAATAATCTTTCTAATTTTGAATCAATTTGTTTTTGGAGTTCATTACAATTTTTCATATGAAGCCAGACAATAATCGATTGTTCATATTTGTTTGATTTCCTATTATCAAAAATGCCTATAGAATCAATCTCTGTCTCAAAATGTCCAAATTTTATTTCTTTTAATCTTTCCCTGATTTCCCCCAATTTTTCCTCATCAATTTCCCCTAAAAACTTTAATGTTAGATGCAGATTTTCTTTTTCAGTAAATTTCCCTCTGAATTCTGGGAGTTGTTTTTGAATCTTGATAATCTCTTTCTTTATTTCTTCAGGAATTTCGATTGCAATAAAACACCTCATTTTGATTATAGCAGTTCAGCAACGATTTTTGCTCTCATTTGGCTTTGACGAATGATTACAAAAGTTCTGCAAGAACTTTTGCTCCGAGCTTGACTGTAATATTTTCCCTGTCTTTTTCAGGATTAATTTCAACAATATCAATTGCATGAAGATTTTTTATTTTGTTTATTCTCTGGATTAAATATAAAAATTCTCTGGAAGTAAGCCCCCCTGGCTCAGGATAACCTGTTGCAGGAGCAAAAGCAGGATCAATGACATCAATATCAACTGAAACATATAACTCTTTCCCGCTTGCAAATTCCATTATCGTATCGCAGATATTTTCTATATCAAGAAAAAGATTATTGAATGGAATTGTTTTGATTTTATTTTGTTTTATGAATGAAATTTCTTCTTTTTCTGCATTTCTTATTCCAATGATTAATATATTTTCTTTCGGAAATCCTTCTTCTATCAATTTTCTGAGCCATTCCTCATGATTAGCAAAATTTTCTTTTTTTGCTGAAACAGGCATTAAATCAGGATGGCTGTCAAAAATAATTAAGCAAGGCTTCTTTTTCTGCTTCCTACAGTAATCAAGAAATGCCTTTCCTGTTGAATAGCTTATTGAATGGTCTCCTCCAAGAAAAATTGTTTTGGGCTTTGTTTCAAAAATCTCAAGAGAGTTTTCATAAATTAAATTGTTTGTCAAGTTTAAATCAGAATTATCTATATGAATCTCTTCCAAATCCAGGAGGGAAACATCAATGGGAATATTCTGCTCATTTGAATAAATCTCCTCCCTTAAAGTTTTCAGAATTGCATTTCCTGCTTTCTCGCATCCTTTTGTTTTTCCCAATCCGTTAATTGCAGGGATTTTTACAATGAACATTTCATCTCACTCCGGAACAAGCGCCAAAAAACTGTAATTTTTTATCTTTGCTAATTCCCTAACGTCTTTTAATTTTACAGCATTAATATTCTTTTCATAATCATAGAATTTCTGGGCATTTCCGTCAATTTCATACAAAAGCAGATTAACCATCTGCATCTGGGAATCTTCCATAGAAATGTGATAATTGCCAATCAGCTGTTCTTTCACCTGATTAAGCTCTTTTTCTGTAAGTTCTTCCGCCACCTTTTTAAATTCATCAAGAATTATCTTTTTTACAATCTCCACATTCTCCTTTGTTGTACCTATATAAATTAAATTGTATGCAAAGAAATTGTTTATATTTGAATCGCCTTTGACAGCATAAGCAAGATTTCTTTTTTCCCTTATCTCGCTGAAAAGTCTTGAAGACATGCCTCCTGCCATTAGGGTTCCCAGTACTTCAGCAGCATAACTTTTATCATCATTTGATAAAGGCACATGATAAGCAAAAACAAGATTTGCCTGGTCAATCCCCCTTCTTTTTTCAATTGCAGAATTATTTTTTGCAGAAAATTCCGGCTCTGGAACCTTTCCTTTTGTATCTCCAAAAGATTTTTGGACAAAACCAATGATTTCATTAAAATTAGCATCTCCCACAATTCCCAGAATCATATTGTTCGGCTGGTATATCTGCCTGAATTTATCAATAATTCTTTTTCTGTCAATCGATTTCATAGTTTCATAAGTTCCTATCAGATTTTTTCCTAAAGTCCCGCTGTATAATTCTCTTTGAATATTATCAAGGACATAAATATGCGGATTGTCCTTTCTCATTTTAATCTCCTCAAAAATAACTTTTCTTTCTTTTTCTAGTTCTTTTTCATCAAATAAAGGATTCTTAACCATATCGCTCAAAACCTCTAATGCTGTCTTCAGATGTTTGCTTGGCATCTTGCACCAATAAGCAGTAATTGCTTCATCAGTAAAGCCATTAAGTTCTCCTCCTTTTTTTTCAATTTCCTCTGCAATCTTTTTTGCATTTCTTGTTGGGGTTCCTTTGTAAAGCATATGCTCAATAAAATGGGATATGCCTTTCTCATTTATCTCTTCATTGACTCCACCATTTCTTACAGCAAAAGCAACAGCCACTACAGGAAGATTTCTTTTCTCAAAGATAATTGTCATGCCATTAGGCAAAACTTTTCTGTAAAATTTTGATTTCATAAAAGAAAAAAATTAAAGGGATATATAAAACTATTTGCCGAAGATCATATATCTCTCCCCCCCAAGCTCAAAATCACCCATGACATTAAAGTTAGTGTGAATAAAATCAAGAATCCAGTTTCTTTTTGCTTTAAATCTCTCTCTGCTCCCCAAGCTTTTTGTTGCAAAGCTCACAATTATTTTATCAGAAACTTGGGCAATTTCAGATATTAATTCTTTTGAATAGTTTGGCATCAAACTTTCCAGTGCATCAATAACTTTAAACATAAAGACAATTCTTGGCTTTTTCTCTCTTTTTATTATTTCAATAACTTTCTCTTTTTCAAACAGGCTAAGATGAACTGCCTTTCCATTAATTTTATCCTGCTTGAAATAAAAATTCATTAGTTCAACAAGCTGTCCGATAGATTCTATTGCGATATATTTTATGTCTCTGCCAAAAAATTTGTAGCTAAAACCATTAATTCCTGCCCCCAAATCAATCACACTTGCTTTTGCATATCCTTCAAAAAATTTTTTATAAATCTCCTTGTAATAAGGCATTCGCTCGCGTGTCGATATATGCTTTCGCAAAACCCATTCAGGCTCCTTATTTTTAAGAGAAAGAAGTTTTTTGCTTATGAAGGCTGAAAAGACCTTTCTTAGCAGTTCTTTTGCGAGATTTATCTTTTCCTCCTCGCTTGCCTGTCTTTTTTCAAATCTGCTAAAAGCTATTTCAATATCTTTTTCGGGAAGTTGCGAGAATTCCCTTTTTTCTCTGATTTTCTCTAAAATTTTATCATTCATAAATTTTTTAAGTAAACTACCATTAAAATATTTATCATGGCATCAACAAATCAGTCTCCATTCTATCAGAAGGCAGAAGCAAAATTTCTGACAGCGCAAACAGATGAAGAAAGATTAGTATATTTGGAAGAGATGATTAAAGAATGTCCAAAGCACAAATCTTCTGAAAAAATGCTGGCAAATCTTAAGACAAGAAGGATAAAATTAAAGGAAAAATTAGAAAGAGAGAAAAAGGTTAAAAAATCCTCTTCCAGCAAGACAGGAATAAAAAAAGAAGATATGCAGGCAGTTATCATTGGAAAAACAAAATCAGGAAAATCATCCCTTCTTTCCCTGCTGACAAATGCCAAGCCGGAAATTTCTGATTATAGTTTTGCAACAAAAACACTTATAGTGGGAATGATGAATTATAATGGGGTGGGAGTTCAGCTGATAGAAGTTCCAGCAATTGAATCAGAACATTATGACAAAGGAATTGTTAATTCTGCAGATGCCATTTTGATTTTAGTTACACAATTAGAGCAGATTCCTGAAATAGAGAAAAAGATTGAAAGGACAGCAGGAAAAAAGATAATTTTGTTTAATAAAATAGATTTGCTTTCTGAAACAGAAAAAAGAAAAGTTTATGCAACTCTTCAAAGCAAAAAATATAATTTTATCATTATCTCATCAAAAACAGGAGAGAATATTGAACAATTAAAGGAAAAACTCTTTCAAAGTTTCGGCAAAATCAGAGTTTACACAAAAGAGCCGGGAAAAGAAAAAAGCAATAAGCCGATAATTCTTCCTCCGGACAGCACAGTAAAAGATGTTGCGGAAAAAATCCTAAAAGGATTTTCTAATAAGATAAAAGAAACAAGGATCTGGGGTCCCTCATCAAAATATTCCGGACAGGTTGTCGGCTTGGCTCATGTGATGAGAGATTTGGATGTTGTTGAATTTAAGACGAGATAATCTGAATGCGTCAAAAAATATTATTAATAGGCGGCTTTCAGGTTATCGAGCAAAGATAAATTTAAATATATTAAATTATTAATGATATAATGGTTAAGCATTTAGAAGATTTAGGTGATACTGCGCATGATGTAATAAAAAGTTTAAGGGTAGGAAGAGACAGGGCTTTAACTATAAATGATCTTGGAGATGCACTCAAAAAAGAAACAGGGGAAAAAATAGCCCGGAAAGAAATCTATGATGTATTAAGTAATTTAATGAAATATGGTAATGTTAGGAGAGTTATAATTAAGGGCGCAAAAGGAGAAGAGAGAAAATATTACCTATCAAGAGGATTAGGTTCAGGGGCAAGAAATTATGCAAAACTAACAGGAAAAGCAAATCCTTTTACAGACTTAGCCAAATATATAGGAAGGGTTTTTGGAAGTATATTCATATTATTCGGAATCGGTTTTTTAGCTTATCAGAATTTAGCTTTATCAGGAGCAGTAATTTCAAATGGTGAGATGATAAAGAATATAAGCCCTATATTATCTGTCGTGTTAATTGCAGTGGGTGGTTTAATTTTTTTAACATCTTTTAAGAAATATTAACTATAAGCTTCTTTCTCCAGCTTCTCAAGAACTTTTCTTTCTTTTTGTATTGGTTTTAAAATTTGGATAATCCCATCTGCAACAGCATTTTTTAAATCTAAAGGATGAAGTTTTCTTGCAATAAAATCCTTTTCTATTTCTTCATAATTTTTATATTCTAAATTTCCTCCGAATTTCTTATCTCTTTTAATTATGAACTTTTCTTTGTTATCATACTTTATCGTCATGATTACATATTTCAAAAAAGCCATAATTCCGTTGTCAGAATTTCCTGCGATGCATTCTGCATCATTTATTTTCTTTTTTATTGTTTCTTCATTATCCAAAAAATCAATCTTGGATTTCTGGTCAGAAGAAGACATTTGTTTTCCAATTAAGCCGGGAATTAAAGGATTCATTATCTCAATTCTGGAATTATATCCTATTTTTGGAAGATTTTCTCTTGCTAATACCATAATTTTTCTCTGGTCTGTTCCGCCAAACTGACAGTCAACTCCTAAATATTGTTCATCAACCGCCTGCATTATTGGGTAGATGATTCCTGAAAGTTTTGGATTATCTGTCACTTTTACAACATCCGAAGATGCTTTTGTTGCATCATGAATTGAAACATGAGAAGACATCTGCAAAACATCATACATATACTCTGGGCTTAACTGCACCTCACTTCCCTTGATTATCTCAAGCTCTTTGATATCAACGCCAATAGATTTTATTATTAGAGGTATAATCTTTTCATAATATCTGTATCTTTTTTCAACAACATTCCATGGGACATTGTCAAGTGCAGCATGCAAATCTGCGAGAAGAATTTTTACATGAAATCCTGCTTTCAAAAAATCTGCAATTTTCAGTGCAGGAAGAAGATAAGCTATAGATGGTCTCCCTGTAGGAGCAGTTCCCCAATAAATAACTGGTTTTTTCTTTTTTTCCAGAAGGTCTTTTAATTCTTTCTCTGTAATTATCTCTTCAGTATTCCTCTTGATTAGTTCAAATTTTTCCTCTGAATTCATACAGATAAGAGAAATTAATAATTATTAAAGCTTTTCTGTACAATAATGATTAAAAATTATTTTTTCTTCTTTAATTTAAATGTTAATAGAAATCCTTCTTTTTGTCTTTCTTGGAATTCTCGCAGGGACATTCACAGGCCTTGCTCCTGGAATTCACATAAATCTTATAGGAGCAATTTTAGTCAGTTTGTCTGCATCAATTTTTTCAGGAATAAATTCTATTTTCTTTATTATCTTCATAGCTTCAATGGCTATTGCACATACCTTCATAGATTTTATTCCCTCTATATTTCTCGGCTGTCCAGATACAGAAACGCAGCTTTCAGTTCTTCCAGGGCATGAATTGCTTAAAGAAGGAAAAGGTTATGAGGCAATTATGCTCACTGCTTATGGCGGGCTGATTGCAGTTATTATTCTTATTTTTATTTCTTTCCCGCTGTCTTTTATCATTTCAAAACTGTATGATTCTGTCCATTCAGTAATGTTTTGGATTTTATTGGGAACTTCTTTTATCCTGGTTTTTACTGAAAAAAAGAAAATAACAGCTTTTTTTGTTTTTGTAATCTCAGGATTGCTTGGATTGTGTGTGTTAAATCTTGGTATAAAAGAGCCTCTTCTTCCCCTACTCACAGGATTGTTCGGAAGTTCTTTGCTAATAATAAGCATAAAAAATAAAATTGAAATTCCAAAACAGGAAATAACAAATCCTGAATGCAAAATGATTCGGCCGGTTATTGGTTCAATTATTGCTTCCCCTTTATGTGGTTTTCTTCCTGGCTTGGGAAGCGGGCAGGCTGCAGTTTTGGGGAATGCAATTTCAAAAACAGACAGAAAAGGTTTTCTGGTTTTAATTGGAGCGACAAATGTTTTGGTTATGGGGCTGTCTTTTGTCTCTTTGTATGCAATTTCAAAAACAAGGACAGGTGCTGCTGCAGCAATTCAGGAAATAACAGGAAATCTTTCCTGGAAAATTCTATTATTAATTTTGATTGTTGTTTTAATCAGTGGATTGGTTTCTTTTTTTCTTACAAAATATCTTGCAAAGTTTTTTTCTTCAAAGATAAATAAAATAAATTATCCTATTCTCTTAATAGCAACGCTTATTTTTTTGGTGATAATTGTTTTTGCTTTCTCTGGTTTTGCAGGAATTCTTGTCTTATCTGCTTCCACATTGACAGGGATTTTTTTCAATTCGCTTGCAGTCAAGAAGACACATATGATGGGGTGCCTGCTAATTCCCACAATAATTTATTACGGCTTGAGATTAATTTGATTATTTAGGAAAAATTAATATTCTTTATTAATAAAATCCCCAAGATAAAAAATATTAAAAAAAG
>Ga0154704_110_pt1 | contig 154571 bp, 188 predicted proteins | sample Rifle2008BG13ft_FD_105564 | JGI IMG/M metagenome (GOLD analysis project Ga0154704, IMG submission 105564) | Candidatus Pacearchaeota archaeon RBG_13_33_26 | reverse complement strand
ATTCTAAAATAATCTAATCAAATTAGATATAAAAACTTTTTGATGAATAGATATGCCATTCGAATCCTTTTATCCGCATTTATTTAGAAATCTTCTTTGCAACTTCTTCCAGATCCTCTTTCAAAACATCAATTGCTTCCTTGAAAATATCTCCTTCACTTATCTGCCCGAAAGATTCCACAGTCACAGCCAATTCTTCTGTAGGAATTAATTCTATTGATTTTTTCCCCATCTTCCTGCATAAATCAACACATGCTTCACACATATCACATTTATTCTCATCAACAACAGAAATTTTCCCCCCTTCAGTTTTGAATAATTTTAAAGGACAAGCATTAACAACTTCTTTAGGGCAATCCTTGTCAATTTTTATCTTCATGAGGTTTCTGTAAAACATCAGTCCCGGAGAGAATTTTGAATGTTCGCTTCCTTCGCTTGCTTTTGTTGTAGCAACTATTTCTAATTCCTGACCTTTTTTTAACACAGTAATTGGGATTTTATCATAAACAGGTTTTATTTTTCCCTTTATATCTCCTGAATAAACTATTCCTTCTCTGTTTGTAACCAAGGTCAATTTTTCTCCGCCTTTCTCGCTTAGTTTATTCATCTTTAGCGGGATTAATCCGAGTCTGTGAACAATTGTTTCATCATATAAAGGGGAATCATTTTTTGAAATTTCCACTTCATCAATTGCTAAAACAGGAATCTTATTTACATATCTTCTTATTGCATTAGCCAGACTTTCATCTAATTCCGCGCTGAATGTTATCTGGTTGTTTTTTTTGTTTAGGATGTTCATTTTAATATTTTATATAGTTTGTTTTTAAATTTATGGTCTCCTCCCACGTCTTCCCCCTTTTTTCTTTGGTCCTCCTCGTGGGAATCTTGTTGTATCTAAAATATTTAATATTTTAAAACCCTCTCTTGTCAGGCTTTTTATTATTGCATGTGCCCCTGGACCTGGCGCAGGACTCCTGGTCTTGGTTCTTATTCTTATATGCAAGGATTTTATCCCTAACTCTTTTAGAATTTCTGAAATTCTCTTTGCTATAAATATTGCAATAGTCGGGTTTGCCTTTAATCTGCCGTGTTTTGTAACCATCCCGCCGCTGACTTTTGAGATAGTTTTTCCTGACATATCTGTAACATGAGCAATTGTATTATTAAAAGAAGTATATATATTTATAATTGCCTCGATTTCTTTTCTTCGATTTTTATTTTCTTCTGTTTCATTCATTTCTTCCTCATTCTGTTTCATTCTTTCACCTCTTGTTTAACTGCCTTTTTTTCTTTGTGTGGTTTAAGAGATATCTTATTTTCTAATTCAATAGGAATAATGTATGATGGAGAATTTACTATATCCCCCCTGATTAAAACTTTCTTATGCGTGATTAATTGCCTTGCACTTTTTAAGGTATTAGCCATTTTTTTATCAACTAATACTGTCTGCAGCCGTCTTTTTAAATAATTTTTTAAATCTAATGAAAGAACATCTCCTATAGAATTGACTTTAAAACCAGTTTTTCTTAACCTGTTAAAGAACGCTTCTTTCTCTTTTTCATCTGCAGAAATCAATTTTTTTGCTCTTTCCCTTATCTCTTTTATTCTGGCATCTGCCTTCCAGATTTCTCTCTTGTTTTTTAATCCAAATTCTTTTTTTATCTTGGTTTCTTCTTGTATTCTTATCTTGTCAAAAGCTCTTTTTGGTTTTGAATATGTTTTATGTTTTCGTTTCATTTTTTAATATCGCTTGGTTTACTTTTCTTTTTTATTCCCACACCCTTCTTTTTATTTTTTCTGAAATGGCTTTTAGTTCTTTGTCCTCTTACCGGAAGACCCAGAGCATGTCTGTATCCCTTGTAACTCTTTATTTTCTTTAATCTGCTGATATCAAATTCTTTCTGCAGTTCCAGGTCACTTCCTAAAAGATGTTTATTTTCTCCTGTTCCTAAATCCATTTTTCTGTTAAATAAATATGCCGGCATATTTGGTTTTTTAATAAATTCTTCTATCTTTTCAAGTTCCTCTTTGCTTAATGAGCCTATCTTTTTGTTTTTATCAAGATTTAATGCCTTGCAGATAGCATTTGCCAAGCTCCATGATATCCCTTTAATCTTGGTCAATCCTACATAAATTTTTAATTTTCCTTCAATATCTTTTGACAGGACTCTGACTATCCTTTCTTCATATTTTTCTTTGTCTATTTTTGGTTTTTCCATTTTTTATTTCACAAATAAGTTGTGTCTTTCAAGATTTATTAATTCGGTTAATATTCTTTTCTGTATTGCTTTTTCGGGGTCTGGAAGATTTTGTATTCTTTTCTTCATATCTTCAAATGATTCAAATTCCTTTTCTTTTCTCTGATTTAATATTTCTTGCATATGTTTTTTTCCGAATCCGGGGATTAATTCTATCTGGTGCAGTCTTTTGTTTATTGCTTCAGATTTATTGAAAAAATTAACAAATTCCTGCTCCTTCTCCTTAACCATCTTCTCTATGAATTCCTGCAGCTGGTTCTTTGCAGTTTCTGTTAATTTTTCTCTGTGTAATCTTCCAAGAATGTAATATATTTGGTCTCGTTTTCCTTCTCCAATATATACTTCTTCTCCTGCTTGAAGAGATATTCCTCTTCTGGGTATTAATTCAAGCAAGACTAGATTCTTTTTGCCTATAGCCTGGGCTACAGGCATCATTTTCCTCTCCAAGGGGTACCCATTTGGCAGATAATCTAGTATGATTGCATATTCTTCTTTTTCCATTTTCATTATTTAAATTTTTTAATTGCTTCAAGTATTTTTTTTGTTTCATCCTCATCCAAACTAACATCAATAAAGATTTTATTTAATTCTTCTGAAGTTTCAGGAAGAATATCTATTATTTTAACAGTATTTTCCTGTTTTATCTTTATAATATTAAGATTTTCTATTTCATTTCTCAATTCTTTAGCCTCTTTTGCTTTTAATTTATTGAATTTTTTTATAAAACCAATTATTTCTGTTTCACTTTCTTCATCTTTCTTTACATATTCGTTTATTTCAGCCATGCTTAATGGTTCATTATTTTTTATCATCTTGTAAAATTTCTGTTTAGTTATTTCTTTTAATCTGTTTTATTTTTTTTAAATGTATTGGCTCAACCAAAATTTTCTTGGATTTATTGCCTTCCTTGATACTTATGATATAGCTTCTTCCTCTTTTACCTTCAATAATTCCTGTAATTCCCTGAAGTCTTTTGGGAAAGGCTGATTGTACTGCTGGCTCTCGTGAAATTGAGACAAAATCCCCTTCTTTTAATTCCTGAAAGTACTTACTAAGCTGCAATTTTCCGCGGGTTCTTATTGTTTTTTTATCTGCCATATAGTTTACACAAAATTATATCATTTAAAAAACTATCTTTTTAATTTAAAAGAATCAACGTCGGAAATTATGCTATGCTTCTTCCCAAATCTTTCCATTTAAAGCTCGGTTCATTATTCTCTTCCTGTTCTTTGAACAAGCTTAAATCTCCTCTGTCTCTGGCTTCATCGGTTGTCTTTTTGATGTTATTCCATTGTTTTGGGCCCCATACTCCGACTCCGCATTTGTCGCAGATTTCCATAGAACGATTATCTAAGATATCTGCACCGCAAAAAACACATTTAGTCATATTTTCACTCTTTTGTTACCTTGAAAAATAAAATTAGTTTTTAAAGATTTTTATTCTTGACCTACTCATATCGCAATGCATCCACTGGTTTGAGCTTTGATGCCCTTAAGGCAGGAATTGTTCCTGATATAACACCTATAAGAAAAGCAAATATCAATGCCCCAATATAAATTGAAAGATTAGCAGATGCTTTCAGCCATCTTGTTCCCAGAGCTTCCATTGCAATTAATTCTGTTGCTTTTGCTATTCCTATCCCAATACTCACACCTATCACTCCCCCAATTAATCCAATAAGCCCGGCCTCAAAAAGAAATATTGTCAGAATATTAGTATTCTTTGCGCCGATTGCTTTCATTATTCCTATTTCTTTTGTTCTTTCAAGGATACTGGTATACATTGTGTTCATAATTCCAACACCCCCTACAAAAAGAGATATTGCCGCTATTCCAACTAGAACAGCCTGAACAATTCCAAGTATATTTCCAAAAGCTTCAAGGAGCTGTTCAGATGTCTGGACAACAAAAGTTTTTGGTTCTTCATTTAATTTTTCATCCCTTTCTTTTTTCATTTGCTTCTCTATTTCTTCTGCTACTTTATCAATATCTGCTCCGGGGTTTATTTTTGCAAAAATCATAGATACAATTTCTTCATTTCCAATCATTTCTTTTAATGAATCTATATTAAGTATAATTGAACTATCATCGCTGGGGTCTCCTATTTTTTCCAGAAGCCCGACAACCTCAAATTCCCTCTCATTGATTTTTATTTTATCCCCTACCCCAATCTTTTTTTCAAAATCTTTATTTGCCACATTATATCCAAGAATAATCTTTGATTTATCTTCTGAGTCCAGAGCTCTTCCTTTATAAAAAGTATAAACACTTTCAAACATTTCCGAATATTCTTCAGGTTCTATCCCATAAACTAAGATATTCTTTTTTTCTCCTTTAAATTCTGCTTCAAGGGATTTCATCAAAAGACCAGAAACAATTTCCACTCCGCTTATCTCTCTTATAATTTCTATATCTCTTTCAGTTAAAGGTTTTGATGAGATTTCAGAGGCAAAAGGAGAAATCATCCCGCCTGCTTTTCCCATTATTGTTATTTTATCTGCACCCAAACTTGCAAATTGTTCATTTACTGCTTCCTGCAATCCTTGTCCTATAGAAATCAATCCTACAACTGCTGCTATGCCTATAACAATTCCTATTACAGTAAGCCAGCTTCTGAGTTTACGCCTTTTTAGGTTGTTCAGAGCTAAAATAAAAAAATCATAGAGCATTTCTTAATCCTGTCTATTGCTGCTGCTTTTTTGCTTTGAGCCTTCTTGCCTTTCTAATTTTCCTGTAGACTATCCATACTAGCAGCATAAAGACAATTCCAATAGAAACAGGAGCAACATAACTTTTATTTATTAATCCAAGAGAATATGCCTCTTCTAAATCATATACTCTGAGATTTAAGTTTAGAGTTTCTTTATATTCTTTATTAGTTATGTCTCTGTAGGTAAGTTCAACAGGGAAGGTTATCTCTTTCCCAGATGCTTTATTTATAAAAATATCAAATTCAGCACTGTCAAAATCATCACTTTCTATTTCTCCCAAGTATAAATAATCTGAGCCAAGAATGTCATAACTTGAACTTTTAAGCGCCTTAACCTCCAAAAATTTTATATCACTTAATCCTTTATTGACAATCTTTACTCCTACTTTATTCTTTTGTCCTTTTAACAATAATCCATCCCGTCTTTCCAGGATTAGTCTCGGTTCAGAAGTTACTGTTACAGCAATTCTTCCTTCATTTATTATACTCCCGTTATGTTTGATTATGAAAGGAATTGTATATATGTTCGATTTAGCATTTGGTAATACATCTACCTCAAAACTTACTTTTTCATCCTCATCACTTTCAAGACTTTTTATTGTTTTATCTATTGAATCTTTTGGGATAAAGGGCAATTTTTCCAAATCTAAACTCAAAATTATATTCTCCAAATCATCTCCAGTATTTTCTATCTTAATTTTTATTTCAAAACTTTCACCAGGAGAAACCTGTGAAGGAGATACATCGGTAGATTTTATAATAATTGAATTTGCTGCATAAACCGGGCTGACAATCAAAATTACAAGTGCCATTACAACCACCATTCCCAAAAGAATATTTTTGTTTTTTTCCATTTTCTCTTTCATTTCTTCTCCTTTATAAATTTATCTTCAATAATCTGCCCGTCTTTAATTCTGATTATTCTTTTCGCCTTTTTTGCAACTTCATTATCATGTGTTACTATTATGATTGTTTTTCCCTCTTTGTTTAATTCTGAAAAAAAAGTTATTATTTCTTCGCCTGTTTTGCTGTCCAGATTTCCGGTTGGTTCATCTGCAAGAATTATTTTTGGTTCATTAGCTAAAGCCCGTGCAATCGCAACCCTTTGTCTTTCTCCCCCTGAAAGTTCATTTGGGAAATGAGATAATCTGTGGGATAGTCCAACTCTTTCAAGCAATTTTTCTGCCCTTTCAAATCTCTCTTTTCTTGGATAATCATGAAAAAGCATAGGAAGCATAACATTTTCCAAAGCTGTTAAAGTTGGGATGAGATTAAATGTCTGGAAAACAAAGCCAATATCTTTCCCCCTTATCTGTGCGAGCTCACTTTCAGAAATATGTTCAATATCAATTCCTCTTAAAAAAATATCCCCTCTTGTCGTCAGGTCTAAAGCACCAACCATGTTCATCATAGTGGATTTTCCGCTTCCACTGGGCCCTAAAATGGCAATAAATTCACCCTGTTTAATAACAAGATTTATGTTGCAAATAGCCTTAACTATAGAATCTCCCATTTCATAATCTTTGCAGACATTTTGCAGTTTTATCAGTTCTGTCATTATATTTCTCAGAATAAGGCTCTGAGGTGCCACACCCCCATCTCTGCTCAAGAGACTATCTATTTAAATTTAATTATAGCAAGTTTTAAAAATCAGATTTTTAATCTAATATGATGATAATTCCAGTCAGGTGTTTTTCATGCGGAAAACCAATAGGGCATCTTTGGGAAGAATTCAGGAAAAAACTGTCATCTGGTGAAAACCCTAAAAAGGCATTGGATGAACTGGGGTTAGAGAGAACCTGTTGCCGTTCTACTTTTTTAGGACAGACTGATTTGATAGGGCTGGTTGGGAAATTCAAAAAATCTTAAATTATCCAACTTTCCATCTGGTTATATATCTGCATTTCTGGCATGTTGTACTTTTTACTCTTTTTTTTATCCTGATCTTTTCTCTTCCGCTGAAGGGATTAAAGCATTTCCTGCAGAATTTTTTTCTTAATTCTTTTAAGGAGATATTATAACTCATTGCTAATTTTTTGATTTTCTTAATCTCCTTTGGAGATTGGCTTTTTATTCCTTTAAAAAAATCTTCAATCTTTTCTTTTGCCTCTGTTCTTGAAAGTTTGTTTTTCATAAACTCCTTAATAAACAAATCTTTAAATATTTCTTTATCTCTTTTCTATTATGAGAAGTTTGGCTGATTTTTTAGGTTATCTGAAGAATAAGAGATTTGTAAGGAATTACGAAACCAAACCCAAAAATGAATGTATAGCAACAAGAGAATATTGTAATGCAGTTGTAGATATAATTATTTATGAATCTTCTAAATCTTGATAAAATCCTTATCCAAATATGCGGGAAGAAGGATTTGAACCTTCGCAGGCACTAAGCCACGAGAGCCTTAATCTCGCCCATTTGACCGCTCTGGCATTCCCGCTTGATATTACACTAAAAACAATAAATTAATCATATAAAAAGTTTTATAAATCAGGTAATTCCTATAAAATTGAAGACGGCCATAATAGGTTGGAAACACCTGTTCCCATTCCGAACACAGAAGTTAAGCTTCCTATGTTGATTGTGTTAGTGCCCCACAAGGTGCCAAGCAATCAAGCTGTCTTCTCTGATTTTATAAATTTTATTTGTTTAGCTAAAAAAACTGAAAATTGATTTTTGAATTAATAAAACCCCTGCAATTATACATATTATCAATGGGATCTGGAAAAAAACAGCCAAAATAAAAATTATTCCTGCGAGTAAATCAATCCAGCTCGCAAAATCCCTTAACAAGCCAATTAATGATTTAATCAATAAAATTATTCCGAAAAAAATTAAAATAGTATGTGGGGCAAATCTTGTTCCAAATATAAGAACTAGCCCTGCAATAAAGTCTAGTGCCCCTAAAATTTTAACTAGCATATTTTTTAAACTAGATATCTATTTAAAAAGTATGCGCCTGTAGCTCAGTCTGGATTAGAGCATCTCCGTCCTAAGGAGGGGGTCACAGGTTCAAATCCTGTCAGGCGCGTTTTGAGATTGTAAGTCTCAATATTCGAAAAAATTCAAATGAAATAATCTATTCAAATCCCGAGCGATTTCGCGGAAGTAAGGGCAGTGATAAACGAGCGGGATTGCGAGCAGAGCGACTTCGCGGAAGTAAGGGCAGTGCTAAACAAGCGGAGTCGTGAGTTGTTCAGGCGCGCTTCTGATAATAATCTTTAAAATACCCTGTTTTCTTATAATTTCGGGCGCTGGTAGTTCAGTGGTAGAATCTCTGCCTTCCAGATTATAATTGAAGAAAGCAGATGACTCGGGTTCGAATCCCGACCGGCGCATAGAATATAACAATAAAAAATGAAAAACAGAAAATTTTTCAAAGATATAAAATTAGGAGATTTTGCATAATGGAAAAAGAAAATTTCAAAAGAAAATTGACAGGATTTCATGATAAAAATTACAAGTTGCTACTCTTAATCCCCATAGCATTAATGATATTCAGTTTTGTGTATATGGGAATTTTTTATTCAAATAACCATAATTTTTTCTATAAAGACATCTCCCTGACAGGAGGGACTTCAGTAACTGTTAATGTGATAAATGAACCAATCAATCTTAATTCTCTTAAAAATGCTATTTCTGAAAAACTTGGAAATGTAAATGTAAGGGAAATTTCTGATTTAATTACGCATGAGCAAAAAGCAGTAATAGTAGAAATAAAAACCGATGAATGTAATGAGGTGCAGAGTAAATTGATTAAGGATGCCTTTGAAGATTATTTGGGGTATCCGCTAATAGATGGAGAGAATAGTAATTTTGAATGTACTGGTTCAGTCCTAAGTGAAAATTTTTACAACCAGCTTTTAATTGCCTTATTAATTGCATTTGCTCTTATGTCTGTAGTTGTCTTTATACAATTTAAGGCATTTATCCCCTCAATGACAGTAATATTATCTGCTTTTGCAAACATATTCTTTACATTAGTGGTACTTAATATTCTTAAAATACCAATTTCTACTGCAGGGATTGTTGCACTACTGATGCTTATAGGATATAGTGTTGATACAGATATATTGCTTATAAATAAAGTCTTAAGAAGGGAAGGAGAATCAATAAATCGCAAAATTTTCGATTCATTCAAAACAGGAATAACTATGACTCTGACTTCTTTATTTGCTATTCTTATATCTCTATTCATTATCGGCCAATTTTCATCAATATTATATCAGATTTTTTTGATTATGATTATAGGACTTAGCTTTGATATATTAAATACATGGCTGACAAATGTTTCAATAATTAAATGGTATGCTTTGAGAAAAGGAAAAAGTAACGCTCTTCCTGATTCTTCAGCAGAGAAAAATGAAAATTAAATTTACATTCAGGATTTGGCTTTGGATAATTGTTTTGGCTTTGGCTTTAATTGCCATATTAAACTTTTCAAATCTGTTCCAAAAAGGAATCCTTGTTGATAACATAGAACAAAATTCTTCAGCCTTTGAACAGGGATTAAGGCAGGGGCAGATAATAACTTCTATTGATGGAAAATCTGTCTCTAATATAGATGATTATTCAAAAATAATTAATGAAAAATTTGCTTCAGGAGAAAGAATAAAGACGACAATAACCACTACTGATTCTGAATATGTTATCTATTCTGATACCCCTCCAGAAATAACTGTCTCTGATTTATCCAAGACAAATATTCAGACAGGATTAGACCTTAGTGGAGGAGCAAGGGCATTAGTGAAAGCAAAAGACCACAAGCTTTCTTCAAGTGAAGCAAACGATTTAGTGGGCATGGTGAGTAATAGGCTAAATATTTATGGTATTTCAGATATGACAATCCGCCCTGTTTCAGATTTATCAGGAAATAACTATATGTTAATTGAAATTGCAGGAGCAACACCAAAAGATTTGGAAAATTTAATTTCCCAGCAGGGAAAATTTGAGGCAAAAATAGGAAATGAAACTGTTTTTATTGGGGGAGAAAAAGATATTTCTTCAGTTGCAAGAGGCGGACAGGAATCTTATATTTCTAAGTGTGAACAAAGCAGTTCTTCCCAATATTTTTGCGAATTTAAATTTGTAGTTTATTTAAGCCAGGAGGCTGCAGAAAGACATGCTGATATAACTAAGGATTTGGATATTAATTCAACTTCTCAGGGAAATTATCTCTCTAAAAAACTGGATTTGTATCTGGATGATAATCTTGTTGAAAGTTTATTAATTAACGAGAATTTGAAAGGAAGAGTAACCCCTCAAATTGCTATTTCAGGTTCAGAGGCAGGAGAAACACAGTCAGATGCCTATAATTCTGCCCAGGAAGAGATGAAAAAATTGCAAACAATTCTTATGACAGGAAGTTTGCCATTCCAGTTAGAAATTGTGAAACTTGATACAATCTCACCTACTCTCGGAAAAGATTTTATGAAATATATCTTTATAGCAGGGATAGCTGCTCTCTTGTCTGTCACAATTATTTTATTCATAAGATACAGAACCAAATCTGCATTTGTGTCTTTGCTTATCTGCACATCCGAAATAATAATTATTCTTGGTGTTGCTGCAATTATGAGGCAGGATTTGGATTTGCCTGCAATTGCCGGAATTCTTGCAGCAATAGGTACAGGTGTTGATGACCAGATTGTAGTATTGGATGAAACAATGCAGAAAAGAGCATCTTTGAATATAAAACAAAGGATAAAGAGAGCCTTTATAATAATTCTTGGTGCATATTTTACATCCTTAGTTTCTTTATTGCCTCTTTTATCAGCAGGGGCAGGTTTGCTTAAAGGTTTTGCTATCATGACAATAATCGGAATAACAATAGGTGTTCTAATAACCCGTCCTGCATTTGCAGACATTATCAGGATAATTGAGAAGGAATAATATGCTGCCTAAATATCATTTCATCTTTGGACTTTCCTTTGTGATATTTTTATATTTCCTTTTCCCGCAGATAAGTCTGCTGGGTCTTTCAATAATCTTTTTATCAAGCTTTTTTATTGATGTGGACCATTATCTCTATTATTTTTTAAAAGAAAAAAATCTGAATTTGAAGAGAGGTTATAATTGGTATAAGAATAAAATTAAAAGAACCTATTCCTTGCCGATGAGTGAAAGAAAAAAGATTTATTCAGGATTTTATTTATTTCATGGAATTGAATGGATAATTCTTCTTTTTTTGCTTGGATATTTTATAAGTTCTTTTTTTACATTTATTGCCATCGGTTTTTTGTTCCATTTGATTGTTGATGTTTTTCATGAAATTTATTTCAAAAGAAGCATAGATAAAAGTTCATTAATATACAATTATTATAGATGGAGAAAATTAAAGATTAAGAATTAATGAGATGCTTTTCATTTTCAGTTTTAATATATTCCTTATAAAAATCAACAGTTTTCTTCACTCCTTCTTTTAACGAAATTTTAGGGGCATAACCAAGATATTCTGCTCTTGAAGTGTCTAATTTTACTTTCTGGGGCTGTGCAATTTCTGCCGGATAGAAATTAATCGGGCTGTTGCTCCCTGTTAATTCTATAATATATCTTGCTAGTTCATAAACATTAAATTCTTCTTTGCCGCTGATATTATACTCCTGATTCCAGGCAGGATTATTTATTGCCAGCATAGTCCCATCAATAAAATCATCAATATAGGTAAAATCTAATGTTTTTGTAACCGGATCTCCATAAATCTTTAATTCCTTTTCGGTTAATGCTGCTGTGATATACAGATGAATAAGTCTTTTGCTATCATCCCAAAAGGGACCATAAACAGTTGAGGGTCTTATTATAATATATTCCATTCCATAAGATTGCGCATATGCTTTGCATAATTCTTCTCCATAAATCTTTGATGAAGTATATGCATTTTTTTCCTGGCTTAAAATTCTTGAAGAGGACATAAAAACAAATTTTGGAATTTTATTTTTTCTGCAAAATTCCAATGCATAAAAAGTTCCATTAGCATTAATATCATTTGCAATGCTGGGGTTAGCAACTATTTGATTTATCTTTACAGCGGCCGCGGTATGAATAAACAAATCTATTTTAGAATTTACTTCAAGACTTTTCAACCAATAAAGATCTGAACCGGATTTATAATCTATGCTCCCAACTATTTCATGCCCTTCTTCAATTAACCTGTTTTTTAGGGCATTTCCTATTAATCCTTTATCTCCTGTAATAAAAATTTTCATTATGCAAAATCTCCTGTCGCTGAACTTGTTTCGGAGAGTGGCTGACTTCCTGTCTGCCGTCTTTTGTATTTGTGGCAAATTTCCTGTTTGTTCATTTTATAAATAATTATTTTTTGCAGTAGCCCCTGTTATATTTAACCAGTCTTTATTTTTTCTTACCCTCTCATTTGTTCTCCAGATTTCCTGGAGTAGATATGGATCATATTCCTTTTCCTGAGACAGTCTGATTAGGGCTTTCAAATCTTTTGGGAAACATTTCCCTCCAAAACCCAAATCTCCATCAGGACCAGGAACCTCTATGTTCCTTCCGATTCTTGAATCAAGTAGCACAGCATTTTTTATTGTTTCATAATTTATTCCCATTGTTTTGCAAATTTGATATATCTCATTGGCAATTACTACTTGTGAAGCAAGAGTTACATTCGCTGCATATTTTATCATCTCAGCCTCTTTTCTTGTAACAATAACATATTTTGCATGAGGGAAAATCGGTTTGTAAATCTCCAGTAATTGATTTATGCTTTTTTCATCATTTGCACCAATAATGACTCTGTCTATATTTTCCATGTCTTCAACAGCACATTTTTCTCTTAGAAATTCAGGATTAAATGCAAATCTAAAAGGATATCTATAAGTTAATTTATCAGTGGCCCCAGAAACTGCTGTGGATCTTATTATAATCAAAATTTCCTGGGGATTTCTTTCTATTTTTATTAATTCTTCAATAAGCTGTTCTATTGAATTATGAATAGAAGAATAGTCTATTTCCCCTGTTGTTTTCATGGGGGTAGGAACACAAATGAATATTGCCTCGCAATTTTCTGCAAGTTTTCTTAAATTTTCCAGGGAATTGTACTCTGATTTAAATTTATCATATAAAAAAAGTTCATGTGTTTTTCCTAAGACTTTTGCAGTAGCTCCTCCAACAATTCCAACACCGACTACACCAATTTTCATAGAAGAGGCATATAATTTTTACTTTTAAGGTTTTATGTATCTCAATTATATTGTTATAATATCCTTTTCCGGATTTTGCCTTCTTGCTAAAACAATTTCTTTAAGTAACTGTAAATCCAGCCTGCTCCATAGCTTAAATGTATTACTAAAAAAATAAAAGGAAGAAGAAAAATTCCCTTTAAGTCCCTGTTTTTTATTGATTCATAAATTGAAAAAACTTCAATATCCAGAATTAAATATAATATTAATGGAGCAAATAGAATTAAATCTGTAATTCCAAATATCACAAAACCAGTTAGAAATAAAAGATATAATATAAACAGAGAAGGGATAAGAAAAAAAGGCCTTTTAACAGTATCTGAAAATTTTTCCCTTAGGGGTCCTACACGCCCATAATTAAATATCTGTTTGATTAATCCTTTTAATGTCGGTCTTCTTCTGTGGTAAATAATCAAATCAGGATTATAGGCAACCTTAAATCCCCCTTTTTTTGCATCACTCACAAATTTTGGATCTTCGCCAGGCCATAGGTTAATATCAAATTTTACTTTTTCCATAACTTCTCTTTTGCAGAACATAATTGCGCTTGTCAGATAAGTTTCATCAGCATTCAGGTTTAATTTCTTTTTTCCGTATCTGTTTGAAGTGTTCCATCCCCCAAATTTTGAAGACAAGGCATAACCCGAAATTTTCGCAAATCCTTTTTCATCCAAGGGAGTTAACTGCGGTCCTCCGACAATATCAATTTCAGGATGCTCTTTAAAAAATTTATCTGCATTTTTTAATAAGTCCTTATCAACAATTCCATCATCATCTAAAAAAACAATTATTTGTCCCCTGCTTTTCTTAAATCCCCTATTTCTGTTATCTGAAGCATTTGGCCCCCTTTCGATAATAATTTCATAATTTTTTTTTGAGAAATCCATCTCTTTTATGCTGTTTAATATTTCAGCATCGCGATAAAGAGCAACAGGTATAACAAGCGAAAATCTCATGATGAAATCTAATTAAATATTTTTATAAATCTTGCCTATTATTCATTCATTAGTTTTAAAAATATATTTTATCTAGCGTATTGATGAACACAGACATAAAAGAGCAGGTGATTAAAAATAGTTTTTGGAATGTTATAACCAGTTTGATAAACCGGCTTGGGGGGTTTATCCTGGTAATTCTCCTTTCAAGATTGCTGATGCCAGAAGGATTTGGGAGATATTCTCTAGCAATGACCGTTGCCTTATTCTTCATCGCCTTTTCAGATATAGGAATTAATCAGGCTTTGATAAGATATGTTTCCTTAGGCATAGATAAGGACAATAATCAGTCAGCATCCTATTTTCAGTACTTATTAAAGATAAAATTCTTTGTAACACTAATACTATCTCTTACACTATTTTTAATTTCATATCCCCTTTCAGTTTATCTATTCAAGGACCCAATTCTTTTTTCATCCTTTATTATTTTAAGCCTTTACGTCTTTTTTATGTCTTTGATAGGGTTCTTTGAATCTTTATTTTTTATCAAGAAAACCGTAAAGTATATCTCTATAAAAGAATCAATACTTATACTATTAAGAATTATAGGAATATCCCTAATAGCCTATTTTGTGGGGCAGGAATTTAAATTAATGGGGGTTTTTCTCTCTTTTGTCATCGTTTCTATACTAATTTTCTTTTTTGTTCTTTACTTCTCTAGACGTTCTTACCCCTCTCTTTATAAAAGAACAGAAAAATTAAAAGATAAAAAAGGGCTGTCCAGGTTTATCTTTCTTTTGAGCATACAGAGTGTTTCTCTTATGGTGATTTCTATGGCAAGTGTAATCCTGTTGGGAATTTTCGTAGAGAAACAATATGTTGGATATTATAGTGCTTCATGGGCTCTTATTACAGGATTATCTACATTATTATTCTCTTTTTCTTATATACTTCTCCCTGTATATACAAATGCAGAAGAACAAAGGTTTCAGCAACTCCTGAAAAAAACCTTCAGACTGCTTTTTATTTTGGCTCTTCCAATTTCAATTGGATTATCTATGTTATCGGCATATTTTATTTCTGTTATTTACGGTTATGATTATCTTCCTGCTGCTATCCCTCTAAGTATCCTGGCATTTGTAATTCCATGCATGATTGGCACAGATCTTGCCCTAACTTCTTTTTCTGCAAGGAATAAATTAAGAAAATTCTCAATCTGGATGTTTGTTCTCGCAATAATTTTTCTTATTTTGAATCTTGTTTTTATAAAAATTTTTCTGGCTGGTTCAGGAGAAAGGGTTATAATTGGGGTATCAATTGCTACTTTAATCAGCTGGTTGTTTTGTTTTGTATCTTCAATCTTTCTTTTAAAAAGAGAGCTTAATGTTAATGTTATCTCTTTTTGGATTCTAAAACCCCTCTTTTCCTGTTTGATAATGTCTCTGTTCATATTCATTATTGTGAATTATTCCGGAGAAATAAATATTTTTAAGGGGATTATGGCAATTTTAGTTGGGGCATTAATTTATGTAGGGTCATTATTTTTAATAAAAGGGATTGAAAAAGAAGAGATTAAAGAAATATTAAAAAGTTTATTTAAATTTAATAAAAAATAATCTTCTGTCTTTATTCCCCTAAAATTTCTTTCAAAGAGTTATATACAAATCTTATTTCTTCATCACTTAGGTTACTCGAACTTGGAAGATAAAATCCTCTTGAGCTTATTTTATCTGCTACAGGAAATTCTCCTGAGCAATCAGGAACATTTTCCCTAGTTTTATTCACATATGCTGGTTGTTGATGCATCGGAATAAAAAAACTTCGGGTATCTATCCCCTTTTCTTTTAATTTTTCCATAACTTCTTCTTTTGTTAATCTGATTTCATCCTCCAAGACCACCCCATACATCCAGTAAACATTTTTTGCATAATCTTTTTCCTTGGGAAGAATTAATCCCTTCAAATCTCTTAGAATGTCATTATATCTTATTCCGACATTTCTTCTTGCTTTAACAAGCATATCGGCATTTTCAACTTGCGCATAACCCACTGCAGCCTGTATATTTGTCAGCCTGTAATTAAATCCTACTTCTGAATGTATAAATCGCGGGACATCAAAAGCATGATTTCTTAATTTTCTCATTTTATCGGCTAATTCTTTATTATTTGTCATACACATTCCTCCTTCCCCTGTGGTCAGGATTTTATTTGCATAAAAACTAAAACAGCCAATATCGCTCATATTCCCGCATAATCTTCCTTTATATTCTGCACCATGCGCTTCTGCAGCATCTTCTATCACAAAAAGATTATATTTTTTTGCCAGTTCAAGAATCTTATCCATCTCGCATGGATGTCCGTAAATATGAACAGGCATTATTGCCTTTGTTTTTCCTGTAATTTTTTCTTCTATTTTATCCACATCAATGCAATAGGTTTCTTTATCACAATCTACTAAAACAGGCTTTGCTCCTGTGAAAATAATTGCATTTACAGATGCAGCCATTGTAAAAGTAGGAACAATAACCTCATCTCCTTTTTTTAATCCAAGTGCTGCGCAGGCCAGATGCAATGCTGCTAATCCGCTTGTACAGCACACACCATAGTCTGTCCCGCAGAATTTTGCAAAACCCTCTTCAAATTTCTCTATGTATTTTCCGGCGCTGCTTATCCAGTTAGTTTCAATAGCATCATTTACATATTCTCTTTCTTTTCCAGGAAGCCAGGGTTTACATACCGGAATCATTTTATATGTTCAAATCCAAGATTTTTAATCTTATCAAATTGATTGCTTAAATCTCCAAATTTTTTGTTATTTCCTGCATCTTCATAAAAAACTTTTTCAGAAGACATTTCAGAAAATTTATTTTTTGCAATATCTTTTCTGATAAAAAATGCATTAAAGCCGGAACTGCAGCATCCTGCAAGGATATACCCCCTTTCCTTTCCGAGTTTTGCCAGTGCAGACAAAGATGCCCCAAAATACAAGCCGCTTTTATGTTTCTTTAATCTTTCAAAATCCGGCTTGTAGCTTATGGTGATTGGTTTAATTCCAAATGCAGAGTTATATTCCACCACCACCACTCTTGGTTTTATGGAATTTATTTCCTTCCACACCCAGTAATCATTTCCATCTATATCAATGCAAAGCAAGTCAATTTCTCCCCTGATGCTGTTATCAAGAAAAATTTTGTTTATGTTATCTTTTGTTATGAATGCATTAACAACTTTTACCGGCTTCCCTGAATAATATTCTTTTGCCTTTTCAGCAAAATTTTTATCTCCTTCAATCAAAAGCCCGCTCCAGCCAAAATTAAGTGAGAGATTTGCAGTATTGCATTCTTTTCCATCCTGTATCCCAAATTCAACAAAAGTTTTATCTTTGATGCCTATCTTTGAAAAGATATAGTTAATTATTCCATCCTCTCCTGTCTGGGAAAATATCTTGAATTCATTTAATCTAAAAGCAAGTTTTTGGTCATTAATCTTCGGGAGTTTTTCAAGCAGCCATTTGTTCCTGATGTGATTCTCAATCATGGTTATTCTGCTATCAGAAGAATGAAACCTCTTATAATCTTCCAATAAAGAGGAAGGAATTATCTTTTTTATGATATTTTTTAATTTTCCCATTTTATTATAAGTTTTTTCAAATATCTATATTAACTCTTACAACATCATCTTCATAGCCTGTTCCTGCACGGGAGAGGCTAATCATATCTATCATGTCAGAATCTTCCAGTGCCCTGAAAACATGAACAATATTAGGATTTATTATAATTATCTCCCCGGAATTAAGGACGAATCTTTCTCTCTCATCAAGATTTTTTGGATTTGCAACAATAACTTCAAATTTGCCTTTCAGAATATAGCTTGATTGTACAGATTGTTTATGATAATGTTTGGCCCTGACAACTCCTTTTTTTGTTGTTATAAGTCCAACATGATTTATCGTTTCATTTAACAAATCCGTTATCTCCCCCCTTTCATCTGCATGAACAGGATTTATTTTTTTGATTATTACTCCTTTCATTTTCTTTATTTATTCTTCATTATTTATGCTTATATAACTTCTTATTTCAATTCCCTGTTCTGTTATCGGGATTATAAATTTCCCCCCTGCTTCAGAGAATTCTTTATTATTTTTTATTATTTCATCTGCAAAATTCCATGCAAAAACAACCCCATAATCCGGTTTATCCTCAGAAATTTTATTCTCGCTTATTATTGGGATATGCATTCCAGGAGTATAATTCCCTATTTTTATCAGGGATTTTTCTGTAATATAATCAACAATGCTGCTATCAATTTTGCAATAATTAAGGAGAGTATTTCCTTTTGCAGGAGCACTGATTCCTGCAATTTTGTTTCCCTGTTTTTTTAATTCTCTTAATAATTCCCCAAATTCCTTTTTATGCTTTCTGACTTTTCCGGAAAAAGAGTCTAATACTTCTTTTTTGTATACCCCTTTTTCTTCTTCTAAATCCAGAAATTTTTTAACGCTTTCTTCAATTCTTCTTTTTCCTTCTTTGCAGACAAAAATTCTTATTGATGCGCCATGTATATCATATTTCTCAACATCAAAAACATCCATTCTGAATTTTTTGAAAAATTTCACCAGCGGTTTGACAGAGATATATTCTAAATGATCTACATAGATGGTATCATATTCCATTTTATCTATCAAATCAACTAAATAAGGAACTTCAATGATGAATATCCCGTCTTCATCAAGCATAATTTTGATACTTTCTATAAGTTCTTCCTTATCATCAATATGAGCGAATACATTTGTCCCTGTGATAATCTTTGCCTTTCCTTTTTTCGATACTACCTTGACTGCAACAGGAGAGCTGATAAATTCTGGCCATGTTTCAATTCCGTTTTCATTAGCTATCTTAGCGATTTTCGGGGCAGGGTCTACCCCCAGGACATTCATCCCGTTTTTTTTGAAACCATTTAATAAAACCCCCACATTGCTTCCAATATCTATAACCAGGGAATTTGTATTAAGATTAAATTTTTTGCATATAGAATCAGCCATCCCAAAAAAATGTTCTCTCCCTGTTTTGGTAATTGACGATTCATATAAATATCTCTCCCCGTATAATATCTTAGGATTAGCAGCATAGGTTAATTGAGTTAATCCGCAATCCAGACATTGTGCTACCTTTAGGGGGAAAAAAATTTCTGGTCCGTTCAAATCTTCTTTGGAAAGAATTCTGTCTGCAGGAGGAATAAAGCCTAAATCTAAAAATTCATATAAATTTTTTGAATCACACATTCTGCAGTTTGTTATCCTTCTCCCATTACTGTCCTTAAAGCCATTATAGTTTTGTATCAGGCTGGAAGAAGACTGTACCTTTTGTCCGAGCCCGTCAATCATTCTGATTCCCAGCCTTTTGCATATCTCTGCCTCAGGGATTTCATAACTGAATCTGTCGCCCCCCTTTGCAAAAATATCGGGTTTTATAACTTCAAGAGATTTGCATACACTCTCATCTTCATCTATGCTGACAAAAACTTCATCAATATATTTAATTTGTCTTAGGATTGATACCCTGTCATCTATTGTTAAAAATTCCTTGCCTTTTTTTAACCTCAACTGTTTGTCATTATTGAGAATTACAATCAATTTCCCCCCTTCTTCTACGAGTTCTCTCGCTAACCGGAAATATTCTATATGTCCTCTGTGAATTGGGTCAAAGTATCCGCTAACTGCAACCCTCGTCCCTTTTTGATATTTTAATTCCATATTTATCAGCAAATTCCAGAAGAGGTTTTATTGCAGAACTTATTTTTTCTCCTACATCATTTTCTTTTCCGCACAGATATGCTTCTTTTTGGGCTAATTTCAAATCATATTCTGCCATTCTTCTTACAAGTTCCTTGAATTTAGTTTTTGGTTTCCAGCCCAATTTTGTCTGGGCTTTTGTTGGATCAGCACATAAATAATCAACTTCTGCAGGCCGGAAATATTCAGAATCAATTTTTACAATTGCTTTCCCATTTTCATCAATATATTCTTCTTCTTTCCCATTTTTCCCGTTTGATTTTATATTTATTCCCAAAATTTTTGCAGCCTCTTCCAAAAATTCCCTTACAGAATGGGTTTCACCTGTTCCAATTACATAATCTCCTGGCTCATTTTGCTGCAGGATAAGCCACATCGCCTCTACTGCATCTTCTGCATGCCCCCAGTCTCTTTTTGCATCTAAATTCCCCAAAAATAAGTGGTCTACTAATCCAAGTTTAATCTGTGCTAATGTCCTTGTAATTTTTCTTGTTACAAAATTTTCCCCTCTTCTTTCTGATTCATGATTGAATAATATCCCATTTGAAGCATGCAAGCCATATGCTTCCCTGTAATTCATAGTTATATAATATGAATAAACTTTTGAACAGCCGTAAGGGCTTCTCGGATGAAAAGGGGTTTTTTCCGATTGCGGAATTTCAGCAACTTTCCCGAACATCTCTGAAGAAGAAGCCTGATAAAATCTGGATTTTGGGCAAATCTCTCTCATAGCATCAAGTAATCTAAGACTTCCAAGAGCAACCACATCTGAAGTATTCTCCGGAATTTCAAAACTAATCCCTACATGGCTCTGTGCTCCAAGATTATATATTTCATCGGGCATAACATCTTTCATGATTTTTTTAATAGAAGAGGAATCTGTTAAATCTCCATAATGCAGGATTAATCCTTCAGAACTTTCAAAAAATTTATCTTTTTTTGTGAGATGCTCTATTCTCTCTCTGTTAAAAGTGCTGGTTCTTCTCACAATACCATGAACTTCATACCCCTTTTTTAGCAGAAATTCAGCGAGGTAACTGCCATCCTGTCCTGTAATTCCTGTTATCAACGCCTTCTTTTTTTCCATGAAAAGAACGAGAAAATTTTATTTAAATAGTTATAGGAACTTCAATAATTAGTTTAGATATATATTATAAAGAATTATTCTAACCAGTTGCAAACTCTTTTGATAGACTCTCTTGTTTCTTCTGGATTTTTAAAATCTTTATTCTGAACTTCTAAGCAAATACTTATATTGGGGTTTTCTTTTGCAATATATTTAAAGAATTTTTCAAAAGAATCTTTTCCTATTCTTCCGTCTCCCGGGATTACTCCATCATATGCCCTTGATTTATTTTGGATCCAGATGCCTTTGCAATCTCCAACATGAATATGTCCTAAATATTTTCCAATCTCTTTTAATGGTTTAATTAAATCAGGATTCTCTTTTTCATTTATTCCATAATGAGCAGTATCAAATGTTATTTTGAGGGGGGTATCTTTAACTATCTTCATGCAATCTTCTATTCCTTCAACATAATCGCTCCAGACAGTTTCTGGATTGCTGTCAAAATCATATGCAGAAGGTGTTGGAAGATTTTCAATCCCTATTGAAATCCCTTCAGAGTTTTCTAATCCCCAAAGTAAATTTTTTCTTACCTTATTCAAAACTTCTGGTTTATCTTCTGGAGTTTTAATTCCATGATAACCAATAGCTCCATGAACATGAACATAATTGCTTTTCAATTTTTTTGCTAAATCTACATAAGTTGCTAAAAGATTCTTTCCGACGTCTTTGCTCATATCTGCAATTCCTTCAGTATAAATTGCTAAGCCGGAAAATCCATGAACAATTGTTTTTGCTCCGCCAGCTACTTCTTTGATATTCTTAACAATTTTTTCTAAACTCTCTTGGTTTGTAAAATGTTCGGGTTTTCCTCCGATTTCTAATCCAATCCCAAATTTTCCAGGATATTTCTTTAGAACTTCCTCTTTAAGCAAAGAAAACATTGTTTCAACATCTCCGCGAAATGCAGGGAATGTAGGAACATATATTGTATTCATTTTATTATTCTAGATATCCTATTTTTAAATATTTAGATAATCTGGTTATGAAATTAATTTTCCTACCATAACCATATTCCAGTCTTTCTCTGTAAGTTCTTTATCTAAATCATAAGAAGGGCATAAATGGATTAATTCAAATCCTTCATCATTCATATATTTCTCTAATTCTTTTTGAAAGAAAAATCTGACTTTGTTCATTTCTTCATATTCTTCAATTAGAGATCCATTTTCAAAAACCTTGATATTGAATTTTACATTGTTAATATTTTTTTTAATATCCAGATTTGGAAAACTCTTTCTGATAATCTTTAATCCATTGGATTCTACAATCCTTTCTCTTGAAGTTGGGAGTTCATGCATAACTCCAATTCCATTCCAGCAGTCAATAATAAGCAAACCATCTTTATTTAAATGCTTTTTAACAGACTTAAAAAAATCTTCAATTTGTTTATTCTCTGTAAGATATCCTAATGAAGAAAACATGCAGATAATTGCATCAAATTTTTTGTCAAGATTAAAACTGGACATATCCCCCACAATAAAATCAATTTTTGGGCATCTTTCTTTTGCTATTTTAATCATCTCCTCTGATAAGTCCAATCCGATTATCTCATAACCTTTTTTTGACAGCTCTAAAGCATGCAATCCTGTCCCGCATCCCAAATCAAGGAAAGTATTGATTTTATTCCCGAATCTTTTAAAAATTTCTTCTAAAAAATTACACTCTTTGATATAATTTTTCTCTTTATTAAACAGATCATAATACTTCGCATATTTTTCATCAAATGATTCACATTTCATTCAAAATTTTCTCCACTGTTCTGTTGAATCTTTCTTCTGAAAAGTCCATGGATCTTTTAATAGATTCTTTATTGTTTATCTTCTTCTCTTTTAGCCCCCTTAAAATTTCTTTTAATCTTTCTGCGCCTTCTTCCGCATTTTCAAATCCATAGCCATATTTTCCGTTTTCTAAAAGTTCAGTATATGTTCCGCTATTTTTTCGCATTAGAATAATGCATCCGGAAGCCATTGCCTCAATTGGCGGGATATTTATGCTTGTTCCAATCTGGGAGTCAATTAAGACATTCGATTTTGAGAGGATATCCCTGATTTGCACAAATGAGGGGTTCTCAATTATCTTTACTCTTTCTGATATCCCCAATTCTTTTGCCAAGTTGCTTAATTTCAGGATATAACTGTCCGAATCAGGAGTAGCTCCTCCAATAATAATTAGTTTATAATCAGGAGATTCCCCTGTCCCATGAGCAAATATTTTAATCGAATCATCAAGGGATTTATTTGGGGCAATTCTGCCAAGAATAACAACAAGATTTTCTTTCTTTTTGTCTGATATAAATTTGTCAGTCTTCACTTCCTGATAAAGGCATGTTTCCTGGGGGACCATTTTCCAGTTTTCAATTATCTCTTTCTCTGTCCATTTATCAACAGGATATACTTTAATATCTGTTGGAATATCTTGTTTTTTAAATGAAAAACTCCTGATTATTTTTTTTATTATCATCTTTGAATTAACATAATTCTGCAGTTTTGATGTTTCTGGATTTATGCAGGAAATTCTCCATATAACATAATTGGATTTGTTAAATCCTTTTGGAAGATAATTATGAAAAACTCCCCCATCTATATCAATTATAAAATCCACCTCTTTTGCCATCTTCTGAAATTCTTTTTTCATTAATTTCCTTCCTAAATATTCTTCTCTGCAAAAAAATGATTTTATCCCGCCGATAGAATATACTTTTTCAATTTTTACAGACCCATAAAATTCTTCTATTTTTTTATAATCCATATTAAAGGGGTTCAATAAAAAAACCTCCATTCCCAAATGATTTAAGGCATTAATCAGATCTATTGTAACTTTTGGGGCTCCTCCGCCACTGTCTAATCTGAATAGTACAACAATTCCTACTTTTTTTTTCATCTGGTTAGTGATATTGTCTATTTTAAAAATTTATCTCTAAATTTGACAATTCCTGAATAATAAAACATTTAAAGGAGAAATTGTAAAATAAAATGTTTGAAAATGGATAATAAGACTAAAAAAAAGGAAGAAGAAGGTTTTATGGGAGAAGATGAGGAAATTCTGAGTGAAGAAGAGGAAAGAGAATTAAAAGAAAAATTAAAGTATTATGGCTATATCTAAAAAACCGAATATTATAATCTTAATAAGTGATGCATTAAGGCCAAGAGACCTTAGCTTATATGGATATAATAAAGAAACAGATAATAATATAAAAAAAATTGCTTCTGAGTCTGTTGTTTTCTGTAAAAATTTTGCAGCATCTAATGCATCTGACCCTTCTATTAATTCTATATTCACAGGGAAATATCCCGCAAATAACGGAATTATTCATCAGCACCCAAATATGAAAGATGAAGAAATTGAAAAATTAAAAAAAAATAAATTTTGGCTCCCATTATACCTCCAAAAGAAGGGTTATTTTACAATTTCTGCAACACCCCTTCATATGTGGTTTAAAAAAGGATTTGATTATTACATGGACAGAGACCCTAAAACCAAAACCAAGAAATTCCTCAACATACAGTTTGTAAACAAAATTCTATTAAAACTTCCTTCCTGGGTTTACAGTTTAGGCAAGAAAGTCATAAAAGCCAGGGCCTCTCCGTACTTTTATTCCTGCAAGGAAGTTGTGGATTTGGCTGTATCAAAGATTGAAGAATCAAAAAAACCTTTTTTTCTGTTTATGCATCTTGTTGATACTCATTGCCCATATCCCGGCTCTAATCATAATTTAATGCATGGAGAAAAGACAATCGATAAAATAACTTCGGGGATGAATAATTTTCAAAAAGAATATGTTAAAAAGAGATTCCGGGATATGTCTGTTAATTGCCTTGAAGAAGTTATAGAAAGGCGGGATAATGCAATCCGCGAAGTAGATAGACAGATAGGGAGATTATATTCTTTTTTAAAAGACAAAAATTTATGGAAGGATACAATATTTATTATAATGTCAGACCACGGAGATAACTTTGGAGAACATGATGCTTATTTCTGCAGAGGAGGATTATATGATTCTTCTGTGCATGTACCTCTGATAATTCATCTGCCCGGAGTTAAATCCGGAATCATAAAAGAAATAACCCAGAGTATAGATATAGCACCTACTATTTTGGATTTTTCAGGTTTTAAAAAAGAACAATTAGACGGGAAATCATTATTGGGGTTAGTCAAAGGAAAAAAAGGGTTCAGGAAATATGCTATAATTTCAGACGGTTTTTGCGAAAAAAGAATTGCTGTAAGGACACAATCTCAAAAAATAATTTTCTCTGATAAAAGCAGATGTTATATCTGCGGGGCAACTCATGGGGCAGAAAAAGAATTGTATAATCTGGAAAAAGACTCAGACGAAAAAAACAATATTTACAAAGAAAACAATAATTTAGAAAAAAGATATAAAAAATTTATAGATTAAAACTAAACAAAGTTTAAATCCTGTAAAATTGAAAAATAAACATGAAGAATTTTGTTGCATTTACATTTGGTTACACTGCTGTGGGGAAAAGTACAATTGCTAAAAAAATAGCTGGAATTCCAAATACAAAAATATTTCATTCTGCAGTTATAAGAAAACAGTTGAATCTAACTCCCCAAACTCCTGAAGAAGCAGATAACTTTTTTGATTATAGAAATAACCTCAGGGAAAAAGTTGACAGATTAGTTTATTCTAAACTTACAGAGAATGCTGAATCTGCATTAAGGAGAGGGAAGAATGTTGTCTTAGATGCAGGATATTTTTTTAGCTGGCAAAGGCAGATGGTTTATGGAATAACCCAGAAATTTGGAGCAGAATTATTTATCATTAAGGTAAAATGTGATGATGAACTTGAAATCAAGAAAAGACTTTATGAAAGAAAAATGGGGTTTAATTCTTCTCCTTTAAATGAAACTCCTTCCTGGAATACCTATCTTGCGACTAAGCAGATTACTGAACCTCTTGAAAAAGATAATTTTGGGGATTTGGAATTAAATATTTTAGAATATGATACTATTAAAAAAAAATTATCTTTTTTAAAAAGATATTCTTTCTCTGAGAGAACAGGCCAGATTGAGAGGTATATCTTGTAAAATGTTTATTCAGGATAAAAATTTTAATTTTATTGAAATAGAAGACAAAAAAATATCGGGAATAACACAAGATAAATTTGTGGTCGCTTTTGATTTTGACGGCGTTGTAACCAATCCCCATAAATTAAAAACCCAATATATAAATGAATTAGGATATGGGATTACTCCCGAACAATGCGGGAGACATGTTTGCATTGATATTCTTGGAATTCCTATAAAAGATTATGAAAGAGGAACTTTCAGAAGTTACACTGAGAGCCCTGATAAACTCCCGCTAGAAACAGATTTTAAAGAAAACTTTCAGAAGATTAGAAATCTTGAAAAAATTGCATTATTCTTTGTAACAAGCAGGTATGATGATATGCTTCAGCATTTGCAGGAATACACAAAATATCATAAAATAAAAATAGGTGGTGTGGTTAATACAGAGAATAAACCTAAAACAGCGTCATTAAAATCAGTGAATGCAAATATCTTTGTTGATGACAGTCCTAAAAAAATTTGGGCAATAATGTCGGAAGATTCAAAATTTTGTGAAAAATGCTCTCTTATTCTTTATAGAAATATTGCAAATAAGTCTGAAGAAAATCCCTGCCCAAGCAGAATAATTGAAACTGATAACTGGAATAATCTGGCAGATAGGATAATAAAAGAATATCAGAAATTTTTTGCAACTTTTTCAAAATCTTCTTCTGGCATTTCAAGATAATTTTTCCAGTTTTGCTTTATATCCATAAGTTCCTGCTTTGTTGGATGGGGCGGAGACGGGAGATTTAAAATAGGTTCTATCAAAAAAGATACGTTTCTCTTTTCTTCATAATCTTTTTCAATATATCCTTTCTCAATACAGTACTCTCTTATCGCTGTTCCAGGGTAAGGAACCAGAAATCTTACAGAGTATCTGTCTGGTTTTATCTGCCTGTTAAGCCGGATTGTATCAAATATCATCTTTCTCGTTTCTGTTGGGAAACCTATTATATTATAAAGTGAAATCAAAATTCCTTCTTTCCTTAAGATTTCTGCTGCTCTGATTAATGTTTCGTTTTTCATTGGCCGGTTTAATATTTTTGTTTTCAGTTCTTCATTCCCTGATTCTGCACCTAATGCAACCATTCTGCATCCCATCTCTGCAAGAACTTTTGCCTTTTCGGGTTCAGCAACAAAACTTTCAGGACGAGCCATAGCAAAAAAGCCAACTCCAATGTCTTTTTTGTATAATTCGGCAAGTTCTTTAAGAATATTAAACGGCATCACAGAAAGATTTTCATCTACCAGCTGAATATGATTAAAACCATATTTTTCTTTATATTTTTTCATAATTCCTACAATCTTCTTGGGAGAATAAAATCTATACACTCTGGAATTAATTCCTGCCTCTTGGTATATCTTATGTAATTTTGCATTAATACAATAACTGCAGCTGTGCGGGCATCCTCTGCTTATTTCAAAAAAGCCATATTTTTTTAATTCTCCTTCAAAAGGCCTTATTCTGTGTCTTTGGTCAAATATATCCCAATCTGGTTCAGGCAAATCATCCATCTCTGCCGGAATACCCACTTTATTTTTTATTACCATCCCATTGAATATCTTTACCCATAAATTTGCAATATCTGTAAAATTCCTTTTTTGTTCAATTCTTTTTACTAATTCTGCCAATGCTTTTTCTCCTTCCCCGATACAGATTATATCCACTCCGTCCTTGCCGATGGCTTTTTCTGGATAAACAGTAGCATGAGAACCTCCAACAATTAAAGGGATATTGAACTTCTTTTTTGCAGGGGTAATAAAATCAATCAGGGAATTAAATTCATAAGAAGTTGAGGTTGCTGCTATTAAATCCGGCACGAATTCTTCTACTATCTTCATAAAATTTTCTTTTATATCCACAATTTCCCTTTCCGGATTAAAACCGGAAACTTTTTTGAATTCACCAGTTCTTTCCCTTACCTGCCTGTCATTTTCAATTAAATCAGAATATTTATCCCTCCAGAAACTAGTATCAAATAATCTTGTTTTTATATTCAAATTTTTCATTACCCCGCTTAATACTGCAATAGAAGCAGGCATAAACCCCTCTTCAAGTTCATTATGGTATACAAATAATACTTTAGCCATAGACTATCTCTGATTTATTTTCTTTAAAAGTATTTGTATCTCTAGTATAGATTTAAACAACTAAATGTTTAAATATAATCATCCTGATTTTTCCTATAAATAAAATGAGTGAGCTAAAGGCAATAATTCTTGCTGCCGGATTGGGAACCAGACTAGGAGAATTAACAAAAAACACCCCCAAATGCCTTGTTGAAATAAAAGGAAAATCTCTCTTGGAGAGGCAGATAGATTCATTAAGAAATTTTGGGATAACAGACGTGTCAGTAGTAATAGGGGCAAAAGGAGAATGCTGGACGCAGGAGAATGTAACAAAAATAAAACAAATTTGTCCAAAGATTATAATCAATTTTGACAATATAGTAACACAAAATACCTATAGTTTATTCTTAGGTTTAAGTGAATTAAAAGAGACTTGTTCTGTTATTGCTATAGATGGGGATCTTTTCTTTGATGAAAATATCTTAAAAGAAGTTATGGAATCTGGATATAATACCTTAGTCCTTTCAAAAAGGGCTGAAAAACCCAATTCTTCTGGAAGTAAGATTTTAACCGCTGAAGAAGGAAAGAAAATTATTGCTATCGGTAAGACCATTAAAGTTGATGAATCTAATTTTCCCTGGAATATATTTGGCGGGCTTATTAAGATAGATAAAGAAGATTTTGAAGAATTTAAGGAAGAATGCGGAAAGTCCATCTATTATAAAGAAGATATAGGTCATCCTCTAAATTTTTTCTGCCAGAATCATTTTATCTATAACCTGAATTCAAAATCAAAATGGGTTAACATTAACACTCCCGAAGAATTGGAATTTGCTTTGGATATAACTGATTATGAATATACCAACAAGACCAAAAAAATATTAATAACCGGTGCAGGGGGCTTTCTCGGAAAAAAATTATTTGAGAAACTTTCAAAAAAATTTAATATTTATGGCACCACAAATTTATCTGCTAAAAAAAATGGAGAATTTCTATATCTTGATATAACAAACAAGGAATCTTTATACGGAATTATCAAAAAAATAAATCCGCAGATAATTATCCATACTGCTGCTTTGGCAGACGCAGATTTTTGCGAAAAAAATAAAGAACAGACTTATATTACAAATGTCAAGGGAACGCAAAATATAATTGAAGTATGCAAAGATTATGGGATTAAACTTATATTTTTTTCAACAGATTATGTTTATGATGGTAATAATCCCCCCTATACAGAAGATTCTGTAAAAAGACCCATGAATTATTACGGAGAAACTAAATTAGAATGTGAAAGACTGGTAAAAGAGCATATTAAAGATTATATTATTTTAAGACCGACAATTTTTTATGGGTTTAATAATGAAGAGGATAAAGAAACTTTTGTAACCCAAACCCTGAAAAAATTAAGAGAGAAAAAAGAGTTTTTTGCCGATGATTATGTCATAAAATATCCTTTAATTATTGATGATGTGGTTGATGCAATTAAAATTCTTATAGAAAAGGATGCTGTCGGGGATTTTAATTTAGGTACAGAAAAAGGAGTTACGAGATATCAATGGGCTATTGAAATTGCAGAAATATTCGGTTTGGATAAATCCTTAATAAAACCGGAAAAAACAGAAAATGTAGCAAGAAAGCCCAAAGATGTATTTTATGATATTTCAAAAATAAAAAAATATGGTATTAAATTTCGGGATTTAAAATCAGGCCTGATTACAATGAAAAATCAGGAATCCTGCATGTTTAGGATGATCTACTCCTTAAGGCCGGACAAACAGATTTTTGAAATGCCTGTTTCATTTTTTAGAAATAGTGTTGGCCAGCAGTTAGCAAAAGAATATCCCGCAAATGCAGACATGGTAATCGGAATTCCAGAATCAGGGGTTTATAGTGCATTAGGATATTCTGATGAATCCAAAATTCCTTTTCAATTCGGAATAATAAAAGATGAATATTCACGAAGAACTTTAATTTATGAAAATCCAAAAATAAGGAGCGAGATATTAAGGGAAAAACTTACTGCTATCCCCGATATAGTCAGGGGAAAAAGGATAGTTGTTATGGATGAAACTATAGCTTCAGGCAAGACCCTGGCTGTGGCAGTAAATATGCTGAAAAATGCCGGCGCCAAAGAAATTCATGTCAGGATTCCCTCGCCGATAATGTTATTCAATTGCAGGGATAATATCCTTGAAAAAGATGCAGAACTTATAGCAGCAAAATATTTTGCAAAAGGGGCATTTAATAAAGAAGAAATTGAAGAAGAACTAAAAAAATATTTTGAAATTGACAGCCTGAAGTTTCTTAGTCTCGATGGTTTTTTAAAATGTTTTAATTATAAATATAATATAAGCCCCTGTACAGAGTGCCTTATGAAAGATAATAAAAACAATCTCTTTTCAAAAAATGAAAATAATTAGGCTGAAAGATGTATCTGTAGAGGAAAGAAAAGGGTATTCTATAAAAAGATTATTTACAGAATTTTTATCATGCAATCCGGAAAATGTTGGTTTTTATGAAACAACTGTCCCTAAGGGGAGTGTATGCAAACACCATTATCATGAAAAACTTGATGAGATTATAATTTTTCTCACAAAGGCAAAGATGAGGGTTGAAAAAGAAATCTATAATTTTGAATCCGGCGATATTGTAATACTCAAACCTCTGGACAAGCACGAATTCATTGCAGAAGATAATGAAGTGAAGATAATTGCAGTTAAGCTTCCGAATATAACTAATGATAAAGTTGAGTGCTAAAATATTTTTATCCTACTCAAAATATAAAAAGCAAAATCTGTAAGCAAAGATATGGGAAAATTATTTGTTCTTGGAATTGATGGTGCATTTCCCGAATATTTTTTTGGAGAATGGCTTGATGAACTCCCTAATATAAAAAAAATAATTGAAAATGGCGGATATGCCAGATTAAACAGCACAATTCCCCCGTTATCGGTAGTTGCATGGTCATCGATATATACAGGAAAATCTCCTGCCGATACAGGAATATTTGAATATATTTACAGGAAAAATTTTTCTTACGGGGATATCCATGTAATTACTTCCCAAAATCTGAAGGAAAAAACAGTATGGCAAATTGCCTCTGAAAATGATAAAAAATCAATTGTTTGTTATCTTAATTTAACATGGCCGATAAAGCCCTTTAATGGATATTTAATTGGAGACCCTTTGGCTCCTTCTGGAGAAAGTGTTCAGTCAACTTATCCAAAAGAACTGAAAGGAGAAATACAAGAAGTTCTTGGGGAATTCCCCTCCTCAAATTTTTCAGAATTCAGGGATACTTCCAAGAATTCTAATTTTCGGGAAATACCCAAGAAGGAAGTTATAAAAGGAATATATAATCTTACCGAGAAGCAAATAGAAGTAATGAAATATATAATAAAGAATAAGCAATGGGATTTATTTTTTGGAGTTATAGGAACAAGTGACAGGATGAACCATGCTTTCTGGAGATATATGGATAATGAGCATAGAAAATATGAAAAAGGCTCTGAATTTGAAAATACCTTAAAGGATTATTATAGATTTATTGATGAAAAATTAGGGGAATTGATATCTCTTTTAGATAAAGATACCAAGATAATCATATTATCAGATCATGGCATAACAAGAATGCATACAAGAGTTAATTTAACTGACTGGCTTATCAGGGAAGGTTATATGGTTTTAAAAGAGCCAATAAAAGAAAAAAGTATTTTTAATCCAGAGATGGTTGACTGGAAAAAAACAAAGGTTTTTGCCATTGGTGCTTATGAAGGACAGATTTTTATAAACTTGAAGGGCAGAGAGCCTGAAGGAATTATTGAAAAAGAAGATTATGACAGAATAATTGAAGAACTGGCAGAGAAACTGAAACAAATAAGGGGAGATAATGGGAAACTACTTGACACTAAAATTTTTAAGAAAAAAGATTATTTTGACGGCAAATGTGAAGAAATTGCTCCGGATATTATAGTTTATTTTGATAATCTGCATTACGGCTGTAATAATTCCCTAATTGGAAATGAAACTCTCTGGTCGCCTAATACCGCAAAAGGAAGTGATGATGCATGCCATTCAAGACAGGGAATCTTTATAATAAAAAATGGGGTTTTTAAAAATAAAAATATTGGAGAGATTGATGCATTAGATGTTGCACCAACAATCCTGAATGAATTGGGTATAAAAACTCCGGAAGATATGAAAGGGAAAATCATAAAATGAAAATAGTAAATCTAAAAAAAGATTTGTTAGATTCCAACAAATATTATCTTTTTATTTTAAAAGAATTGGGCAATCTGCCAAGAGAAAGGGAATATAAATTGCTGGATATAGGTGCTGCTGATAAGGTTCCAGAGAAATTCCTTCCTAAGAATATAAAATATTACAGTTTGGATTTTAAAGGAGATTATGATTATAAGGTGGATTTAGACAAAGGAAAAATCCCGATTAAGAAAGATACTTTTGATATAATAATCTGCACTGAAACTTTAGAACATGTCCTGTATCCTCATAAAATCATGGAAGAAATTATAAGAATTGCCAAGCCCAATGCGATTTTTATCCTGTCTATGCCAAACGAGCTCAATTTTTACATAAGGCTACAGTATCTTTTTAATATAAAGTCTGATGTACAGATGCCGTTTAAGACAATAATAAACCACGGACATATTCATACTCCAAGGACAAAAGATATCCTTGATTTTTTTTCAAATTATGTGAATATCCAGAAAATTCATTATTGCTGGTATTCAAGGAATTTTTTTATAAGCAAAGGAATAAAGAGAAATATTCTCCTTGCATTTGATGCATTAATCAATTGGCTGTCAAAAATCAGGCCCAGTTTATTTGCAAGAAATGTAACTGTGATTGGAACAAAGAAAACTTTCTAATTTTCCCCAAATATCCCTTTTATTCTTTCTGCAAATTTTTCTCTGGAGAAAAATTTAGACCTTTTAACAGATTCTTTATTGCTTATCTTCCTCTCTTTTAGCCCCCTTAAAATTTCTTTTAATTTTTCTGCTCCTTCTTCTGTATTTTCAAATCCATATCCGTATTTTCCGTTTTCTAAAATTTCTTTGTAATTGCTGCTGTTTTTATATCCTAGAATAATATTTCCTGCAGCCATCGCCTCTATTGAAGTCATAGTCAGATTAACATCTCTTTCAGAATCAATTAAAATTTTAGAATCCAAAAGCTCTCTCTTTATCTCCTCAAAAGAAGGATTCTTAATGATTTTTATCCTGTTCTGAATTTTTAATCTATTAATTATTTCTTTGAGACAATCCATATATCTTTCTGATTCAGGAGAAGCTCCCCCGATTATAACCAGATTGTATTCCGGGTTATCCTTTGTCCCGTTATAAAAAATATTTATTGAATCTTCTATTCTCTTGATGGGGTCAATTCTTCCATGCACAATTATCTGGTTTTTCTTTTTATTATTCTTGCATAAAAGTTCTTCTACCTGTATTGCAGGATAAAGGCATTTTTTATCTGGATTTAAACCTGATTTTTTTACCAAATCATTTCCTGTCCATTGGTCTATAGCATAAATTTTAATATCTTTTTTTGGGAGAAATTTATCTGACATAAAAAATCTGCGGATTCTCTCTTTTAAGTTTCTTCCAAAATTATTAACTTCCTTCCATTCTCCTTTGTCAAGTGATGTCAGCGCCCAAATTACATAACTATCCCTATCAAAATTTTTTGGAAGATATTTATCCATTATTCTGCCGCAGATATCAAATATAAAATCCACTTCATTAGCCATTTTTCTGAATTCTTTTTTCATTAATTTTCTTCTGACAACATCCTCAATGCAAAAAAGAGATTTAATCTTTCCAGGAGTATAAACTTTTTTTATCTTAATTGGCCCGTATAATTGTTCTATTTTCTGATAATCCGGCTTAAAAGGAGTAAGCAGATAAACTTCCTTGCCCATTTCATTCAGCACAGCAATCAAATCATAAACTACTCTTGGGTATCCGCCCCCTGCAGAAATATTTCCCATAACAACCAGCCCAACTTTCTTAATCTCTTTTGACATCTTTTTGTCTAATAAAAGTTGTTTATATATTTTAGTGCTCGGGAGAGGAATAATCCTCAATCTTTATATATCTCTTTTTGAAAATCTTTTTTAGGAAAATTAAAAGATAAAATGTTGATACTTGAAGATATTACCGCAGAAATTTCTCCTGAACAGACAATTATTAATGTTGAGAAGCCTAAATATGATTCTTCTACCAGAAATTTTATAGATCTTTTTCCAAAAGAAGCTTATGCTATTCCTGATTCTAGAAGAAGAAAAGAACTTTGTGATACCTTTGAAGAAGCAAGAAGAGAGAAAAAATATAAGATGTATGTTCTTGCAGATACAGCTTGTCCTATGCGCGGTTTTCAGGGAGGAAGTACTCATCTGATTAATGATAGATATCTTGCAGTTGTACAAAGAGATAATTTTGAGTGGGTGGCATATACTCTGGGTGTTCCTTTAGGAAGGTCTGATGAAAAAACAGATTTAAGGGATTTGGATGGAGAATTTCGAGCAACAGTTGAGGGATTTGAAGAGATAATTATGATTGATACAACCAATTCAAAAAGAAAATTATTGCTTCCGCAGATAGAAGGTGAATATTCAGGATATCAAAAGTCAATAGAACAAGATATTAGGGATGAAGCATTCAGGTTATCAAGATTTGTGGGAAATTTTGATGATGAACAAAGATATAATGCCAAAATTTGCCCTCTCCCTTCAAATTCTATATCTTTTCGTGTCCAGCAGGCTTATGAAGGAACAAATATCTTTGAAGCAGGTATTTCTTTTATTCCTAATCTTGCGAGTTTTGAAGTGCTTAAAATTATTAGGACAGAATTCCCCAGTTTAAAAAATCTAGAATTTGTGGATGGAGAATCTGTTGATGATAAATACAAGTTCCTTTTTAGAAACGTGCATTTATTGGATTTAAAAAATGATAGTGTGCAGTCTTATATTTATGACAAAGGGGAAAATAAAATTAAGATATCTGAAACTTATTTTTGGGAATTAAGAGATTCAATTGTTCAGGAAAGAACAAAACTTGGAGATAAACTCCAGGATCATGGAATGTTTATTGATAATAGTCTATCTGTTGTTTTAGATTCTTTCGGATATAAATATCATAAATAAATAATTTAATTTTCCCTACATAATTCTTATAAATCTCTGTTTTTCTACTTCTTCATGAGGATTGCCCACATAAATATGTTCTTTCTTCCGACATTTGGCGGGGTAGAGCAGGTAATGTATGAATTAGCAAAAAGACAGGTTGCAGACGGGCATGAAGTTCATGTTTTCTGCTGTGATTCTGATAAAAACCAGATAATAGAAAAAAAAGAAGAAGTAACAGAAGGAATTCATATCCACAGATTTTCTTATTGGTTCAGGCTTTCTTTAAGCACTTTTATCTGGCCTTCTTTGCTGTGGAAATTCGGAAGATTCGGAAAATTTGATATTGTTCACAGCCATGTCTCAGGGCATGCTTATATTCTGTTTGCAGGAATTCTCTCCAAATTTAAAAAATTTAAGTATATACATACAACCCATTGTCCGTGGACAGATTCTTCTTTTAGGCCATGGGTATTGCGCCCCTTTTTGTTTTTTAATGATTTATTTATGAATAAATTTTCATTTAGATTTATAGATAAAATAATTGCAATTACTCCATGGGAACTGGAAATTCTGAACAAATATGCTGAAAAAGAAAAAATAAAGGTTATTCCTAATGGAGTTGACAAAATCTTATATAAAAAAGTCAGGGATAACCCGTTTAAGAAAAAGAACAATATAAAAGAAAAAAATCTTGTTTTGTTTTTTGGAAGATTAAATCCCACAAAAGGGCCTGAAATGCTGGCAAAAACAGCAATAGATATAACAAAAAAAAGAAAAGATATCGCTTTTATATGGGTGGGTCCTGATGAAGGAAAAGCAGAAGAAGTAAAAACCCTGATTAAACCGTATAAAAATATGAAATATCTGGGCCCGATAAAAGGAAAAGAAAAAATTGCAGAGATGTTCCAGGCATCAGATATTTATGTTATGCCCAGTTACAGGGAGGGCTTGCCATTAACACTATTTGAAGCTATGGCTTCTGGCTTGCCTATAGTTGCCTCTCCTGTTAATGGAATTCCATATGAAATGGAAAAAGGAAAAAACGGGTTTTTTTCAGGTTATGGTGATTTGAAAAATCTGGAAAAAAATATATTAAAGTTGATTGATAATAAAAAACTTGCAAAAAAAATATCTGAAAATAACAGGAAAAAATCCAGAGATTACAACTGGGATGATATTTATCAAAAATATATGGGGGAGTATAGAGAATTATTAAAAGTAAATTAAATATTAATATATCACAAAAATATGAAATTTTTATTTATAACAAAACCCTTCTTTATTGAACCATTGGGAATTATGTACATTTCTTCAGCAATAAGAAAATTAGGGCATGATGTGGATCTGGCAATTACATCTGAGGATTTGTATAAGAAGATGGAACTGTTCAATCCGGATTTTGTAGGATATAGCATCATGACAGGAGATCAGGATTTTTATGATAATCTTAACAGGGATTTAAAATCAAGATTTAAATTCTTTTCAATTGCCGGAGGCCCTCATCCAACCTTTTTTCCGGAATTTTTGGAGAATTCCAGCTTTGATGCAATCTGTTTAGGTGAGGGTGAAACAGCAATCCAGCAATTTTTAAACAACCCCTATTCTTTACAGATTTCAAATTTTTGGTTTAAGACAAATAATGGGATTATCAAAAATCCAGTTCAGCCCCTTATTGATTCCTTGGATAATATCCCTTTTCCTGATAGGGGGATTGTTTTCAAATTTCAGCAGATTAAAGAAGGCCCGATAAAGCATTTTATTGCATCAAGAGGGTGCCCCTTTAATTGTTCTTATTGTTTTAATGAATCTTTTTCTAAATTATACAACGGGAAAGGCAGAAGAACCAGATTTAGATCTGTTGATAATCTTCTGGAAGAAATAAAGCAGGTAATAGAAAATTCCCCGACAAGATTTGTTTATTTTCAGGATGATACTTTTACATTAGACAGTAACTGGCTGAAAGAATTTGCAGAAAAATATCCTCAAAAAATAAGATTGCCTTTTCACTGTCATATAAGGCCAAATACCTTAAATGAAGAAACAGCCAGTCTTTTAAAAAATGCAGGATGTTATAGTGCGCATATTGCCGCAGAATCAGGAAATGACCACCTCAGGAATCAAATCTTAAACAGAAATATGACTAAGGAGCAGATTATTTCTGCTTCAAAACTCCTGAAGAAAAATGATATAAAATTTATGCTGCAGAATATCCTTGGCATACCTGAAGGAAATCTGGAAAGTGATATAGAAACATTGGAATTGAATATTGAATGCCAGCCCGATTATGCATGGGTTTCTATATTCCAGCCCTATCCCGGTACAAAGTTGGGCGAATTTTGCAAGGAAAAAGGATATTATTCAGGAGATTTCAGGGATTTGGGAAACAATTTTTTTGATTCAAGCAAATTAAATTTTTCAGAAGAATACAAACTGCAGCTGGCGAATATGCAGAAATTATTTGCAATTTTTGTTGAATATCCTGACTTATATAAAGTTGGATTATTGTCTGTTTTGATTAATCTGCCTCAGACTGAATCAACAAAAAAAGTATTTCAGGAAATATACAAAAAATTCAGAAATCTGGGAGATAGGAGACTTTATGGATTTGATTTATAATATAAATTTTAAGAAGTGCAGGGCATGATTTCAATAATAATTACTTCTTTTAAGGAACCCAAAACCGGAAAAGCCATAGAATCTTTTCTGAATCAGAAGATTAGAGAAAAACATGAGATAATTGTCTCTGCACCGGATATAGAAACCCAGAATATTGTTAAGAGATATAAACAGGTTAAATTATTCAAAGATCCCGGAAAAGGAAAAAGCTATGCACTTAATCTTCTGCTTAAAAAAGTAAAAGGAGATATTATAATTTTAAGCGATGGCGATGTTTATGTATCTGAAAATTCTGTTAATGAAATTTTGAAAAATTTTGAAAATCCAAATATGGGGTGTGTGACTGGAAGACCAGTTCCTATAGAGAATAAAAAAACAAAATATGGCTATTGGGCAAATTTTTTATTCGATTCTGCACATGGATTAAGAAAAAAATTAAATGATAAGAAAAGTTTTTTGGAGTGTTCAGGTTACTTATGGGCTTTCAGAAAAGGAGTTATTAAAAATTTTCCTTTGGATGTTGCAGAAGACACAATTGTTCCGTATTTCTTTTGGGAGAGAGGATATAAGATTGGTTATGCGGAAAAGGCATTGGTGTTTGTGAAAAATGTTGACAACTGGAAAGATTGGGTCAGCCAAAAGGTAAGGACAAGCAGGGCTCATGAGACTCTTGGGAAATATGTTGATGTCAGAAAAACACCAAGAACCAAGAATATATCTAATGAAGCAAAAGGATTTATCTCTTTATTTTCTTATCCTAAGAATATAAAAGAATTTTTCTGGACACTCGGATTATTCATCGCGCGATTATATATGTGGGGAATTGTATTCTATGAGGTTTATTTCAAGAAAAAATACCATAACGATAATTGGGAAAGAGTTGAGAGTGCAAGATAAATCCCACAATATTTTTAAATAAAATTTAATAAAAAAGTAAATAAAATGGATAAAATAATTTTTTTAGACAGGGATGGAACAATAAATGAAGATAGCGGACATGTTTATAGATTAAGAGAATTAAAATTTATTCCAAATATGGCTGAAGGATTAAAGAAATTGCAGAATGCGGGGTACAAATTCATAATCCTCACAAATCAGGCAGGAATTGCAAAAGGATTGTATCATGAACAGGACTATTTCCTCTTTAGGGAAGAAATGCATAGGGGGTTGAAAGAACAGGGAATCATAATAACTGCAGAATATTTCTGCCCGCATCATAGGGATGGGATAGGGAAATATAGAATAGACTGCAATTGTAGAAAACCAAAAACAGGATTATTGGAACAAGCTGCTAAAGATTTTAATTTAAATTTAAATGACTGCTGGATGATAGGCGATAAGAATTCAGATATTCTTGCAGGAAAAAATGCAGGATGTAAGACTATACATGTTTTAACAGGCGAGTGTAAAACCCCTATTAATTATGCAGATTTTATTGCCAAAGATTTAGTTGAAGCAGCAGATTATATTCTTTCCCAAAACTAATTTATATGATATATATCTAAGGTTAATAAAACTTAAAAGCCAATTTTCCAAAGAATTGCTATGGGTTTTATAAAAAAAGAGTATCCGGCAATTGTCCTTGCAGGGGGATTAGGGACAAGATTAAAACCCATTACTGAAACTATCCCCAAACCAATGGTTTTAATTAATGGAAAACCATTCCTTGAATACAAATTAGAAGCCCTAAAAAAATATGGGATTAAGGATATAATCTTGTGTATTGGTTATTTAGGGGAAAAAATTGAAAATTATTTTGGAAATGGAGAAAATTTTGGATTAAATATAAAATATTCTCATGAAAAAGAATTACTGGGAACTGCAGGTGCAATAAAAAATGCTGAATCATTAATAGAGTCTGATTCTTTTTTGGTAACAAATGGGGATACTTTTTCAGAAATTGATTTATCGGCTCTTTTTTCTTTTCATGAATCTTTAAAGCCCCTAATAACAATTGCTGTTACAAACGCAAGTAATCCTTTAGAGCAGGAGCTAATTGATATAAAAGAAGATTTAATAAAATTTTATGTAAGAGATACTTTTGAACATAATGAATATCTAAAGACTAAACAAAAATTTCTCATTAATGCAGGAACCTACATCTTTGACAGAAAAGTTTTGGATTTAATCCCCAAAAATAAAAAAATTTCTTTAGAAAAAGATATTTTTCCAAATTTATTGGGGGGAGTTAAGGGATTCAAATATAACGGATACATAAAAGATATTGCAAACCCCAAATTCTATGGGGAATTTGAAAACGATATGAAAATTATAAATCTTTTTAATAATTTTAATGAATCTGAGAAAAAAAAGAATATTCTTGTAACAGGAGCAGGGGGGATGATGGGAAGCCACATCTTGGATTTCCTGATTGCAAAAGGACATAATGTAGTTGGAATTGATTTTGTTCCTACAACAGATATACGCGAGCTTAATCCAAAGGCGCTTTATATTGAATGCGATATAAGAGACAAGGAAAAACTTGCAAATATATTAAATAAATTCAAGCCCCAGATTATCTTTCATCTTGCTGCACAAAGTTTTCCTACAGTTTCATGGGAACGCCCGGAATATACCCTCCAGACAAATGTTCTTGGAACAATGAATTTATTTGAGGCAGTTAAGCAGTTAAAATTAGATACAATAATATTAAACGCTGGTTCCAGTGCAGAGTATGGCTATGTTAATGAAAAAGAAGTTCCTATAAAAGAAGATAGAGAATTAAAGCCGCTGCATCCTTATGGAGTCAGCAAGGTTGCACAGGAATTGCTTGCCTATCAATATTACAAAAATTTCGGAATAAAAAGCATAACAATAAGAATTTTCAATACAACCGGCCCGAAAAAAATAAATGATGTCTGTTCAGATTTTACAAAGCAGATTGTTTTAATGGAGAAAGGGCTTCAGAAGCCTGTTTTAAGAGTTGGCAATATAAATACAAAAAGAGCCATTACAGATGTCCGCGATTTGATTGAAGCATTCTGGCTTGCTATAGACAAATGTGATTTAGGGGAAAGATATAATGTTAGTGGGGAAAGAATTTATTTGATTAAAGATATAATAGAAATTCTTAGAGAATTAACAACTATAAAATTTGACTTGTATGAAGATCCTAATTTAATCAGGCCGACAGATGAACCAATAATCTATGGAGATTCTGCATGTTTCAAGGAAAAGACGGGCTGGCAGCAGAAAATAGATATTAGGACAACAATTAACGATATGCTAAATTACTGGAGGAAAAAATTATGAATGTTATCAGGAGCAGAGCTCCGCTTAGAATAGAATTCGGCGGGGGCGGGACAGATATCCAGAATTATTTTGAAAAAAAAACAGGTTTTGTCATAAATGCAGCAATAAACAAATATGTTTATGTAAGCATATGCGATTCTGAAGAAGGGATAAAGATTAATCTGGAAAATAAAAACACTGTGGAATTTCCAAATCTTAAAAGTATAAAATATGAGGAAGACACAGGGCTTATTACAGCAATATTAAAAAAATTTCAAATAGAGAATAAAGAAATTTTTCTTAGAAATGATTCATTGCCCAATAGCGGTCTGGGAACTAATGCTTCCCTTGCAATTGCTGTTTTGGGTTCTGTATACAAACTTAAGAATAAAGATTTGGACAAATATAAAATTGCAGAAGAAGCATACGAGATAATTTCTAAGGAACTTGGAGTTCTTGGGGGAAAACAAAATCAATTCGCTTCGGCATTTGGCGGGATTAATTCCATAGAATTCAAAAAAGAAGGGACTGTTGTCAAGCCATTGAATATTAGCAAAAGCACATTAAGGGAGCTTGAGAAACATTTAGTATTAGTATATATAGGGAAAAGAGCAGTAGCCCCGAATGAACTTTTTAAAAAATGGAAAGAAGAAAATTTAAGTCCTGATAAAATTGAATCTCTCGATAAATTAAAGAATATAACAATTGAGATGAAAAATAATCTGGAAAATGACAATCTGATTGGCTTTGCTAAATGTATTGAAAAAGCCTGGCTGACCAAAAAATCGTTTAATCCAAGCATGACTAATACATACATTAATCATCTTTATGAGATAGCAAAGAGAAACGGAGCTATAGGGGGTAGAATGATAGGTGCAGGGGGAGGGGGGCATATGTTATTTTATGCTGAACCAAATAAAGAACCTATGCTTGTAAAAAAATTGCAGGAAAATGGTGCAAGAATAATTGACTTTGGTTTTGACCATGATGGTTTGGAGGTCTGGGAAACAAAATGAAAGAGAAAATAAAAAAAGATTTAATAGAAAGTTCATATATAAAAATGAAACTTTCCCAGGAATATGCTGAGGAAATAGAAAGAGCGGCAAAATGGATTCTGGAATCATATCAGGAGGGCGGGAGATTGGTGCTTTTTGGAAATGGCGGAAGTGCTGCAGATGCCCAGCATATTGCAGCAGAATTTGTTAATTATTTCAGAATTCCAAAAAGGCCAATGATGGATTGTCTATCTTTAACAACAAATACCTCCATATTGACTTCTATTGCTAATGATACTTCTTATGATAATATTTTCGCAAAACAGATTGAATCCTTAGTGGATTGCAGGGATGTTGCTCTTGGATTAAGCACCAGCGGGAATGCAAAAAATGTTATTAAAGGATTAGAAATGGCAAAAAAAAGAGGAGCCAAAACAATATTGTTAACCGGAAAAGATGGTGGGAAAGCCTCGCTGATTGCAGATTTGGTAATAAAAGTCCCTTCTGATGATACTGCGCGAATACAGGAATCCCATATAACTATCGGGCATATAATCTGTGATATTGTAGAGCATGAATTGTTCAGAAATTATCTTGATGTAAATAACGGCTTGAAAGAAGCATCTGCCTCTGCTCCTGCAAGATTAAATTTTGGAAATGGCGGAGATACTGATTATTATCTGGAAAAGCTTGGATGGGGGTGTGTGGTTAATACTACCCTTGCTTCCTGCTCATGTAAATGCACTGTGAAAAAGATAGAAAAATCAAGTAATATAAATGTAAAAATTGAAAACTCTTTTTATTATGATAAGGATGATGTAAAAGCAAGAAAGGAATATCGCATTGAAAATTTAGGGGAAGATTCTAAAAAAGATATTATTGCAGCCACAATAAAAGAGATTTATCCGGAGTTTAGGGGAGAAGTTATAATTGAAATGAATATTCCTGAAATGAGCGGATTGGGTGGTTCATCAAGTTTGGGGGTAGCGCTTATTAATGCATTATACAAATTACAGGGAAAGGATATTTATGATTATGACTCCCAGAAAATATCTTATCTTGCCTATAAAATTGAAAGGATAAATATGGGAATAAAAGGGGGCTATCAGGATCAGTTTGCAATCTCTTATGCTAATGGATTTAATTATATGGAATTCAAGAAGGTCAGGGATAACGATGAATTTGCAGAAACAATAGTTATTCCGTGTAAAATTAGTTCAGAAGTTCTGGAACAAATAGAAGACAGCCTTCTTTTATTTTATCTTTCTCCAAGAGATATCTCCGGCAATCAACTGCATGAAGAGCAGGAAAGAGCATTATCCCAGAATGAAAATGAAATACAAAAAATATTAGTGGAAAAAAGGGCAAATACACTGGATATTAAATATGTCCTTTCAGAAGGAAATATAAAAAAATTAGGGGAATTGCTTCATAAAGATTATGAATTAAAAAAACAATTAAGTTCTAAGACAACCAAAGATTTTATAGAGGAAATTTATGAGAATGCTGTTAAACTTGGAGCTTATGGGGGAAAAATTAGCGGTGCAGGCGGTGGTGGCTGTATGTTCCTGATATGCAATCCGGAAAGAAAAAAAATTATTTCAGAGATAATAATACAAAAGGGCGGGATAATTCTCCCATGCAAATTAACAAGGCAGGAATAATAACAAATAAAAACTGCTGGTACTCAGGTTTATAATGGAAGAAATAAAAGGAGAATTAAAAGAGAATTTATCTGAAAAAGATATTGAAAAAAGAAAATCAAAATTATATAAATTTTTCTTTGGATGGGTTAAGGATAATTATGATAGGGCCTTTCTTTTACTCTTGGCTGTGGCATTTGTAGTTGGGTTATGGATTTTTTCAATAACAAGGGGGCAGCCAGTATGGTATGATACGGCTAATTTTCTTTCAACAGCCAAAAGATTCGCTCTTGGGTTGGACTATGTCAATGACATATGGTATTATCGTAGAGGTTTTTTCTGGGTTTTATTTTCAGCATTCTTCTTTAAAACAGGCATAGGTGAAATCGGAATTCAGTTTTCAGGTGTCTTATTTTATGTTGGTCTGATTTTTTCTTCTTATTTCCTGATTAAGGAGATGTTTAACAAAAAACTTGCATTATTTACAAGCACTCTTTTAACTTTTTCATGGGTTTTATTATTTTTTATTGGGAGATCAATGACAGAAATTCCGGCATCTTTCTTTCTGATAACTTCTTTGTTCTTTTTTTGGAAAGGATATGTTTTAAAAAAAGGTAATAAATTTTTGTATCTTTTTGGGGTATTTTATGCCCTTGCTTTACTGACTAGATTTCAGTTAGCCATGTTTATATTTCCCCTTCTTCTTTTTATTCTAATCAAAGAAAGATTTAATTTCATAAAAAATAAACATCTTTGGATAACATTGGGAATTATTCTGGCAATTCTTCTGCCTTTTTTTATCTTGTATTTTATGCATTATGGGAATGTTTTTGCAGATGTTTTATCTCATTATTTTGGAGTATCTGTTGCTCCGGATACGCCTACAGGATTTAATTTTATAGGAATATTTGATTATTTCAGGGACCTTCCATACATTTTGGCTTCAGTTAAATCTGTTATTGCGCCTCTTTTCATTGTCTTCCTTATAGGGGCTTTCATTTTTTTCCAAGATATGTTTTTAGGTATAGATAAAATCTTCAAAAATGAAGAAATTCAGAAGAAATTTTTTATATTTATCTGGATTGTTTCAGCACTTTTAATTTTAGGATATATGACTTCGGCTTCATATATTGAAGAGAGATATGCAATTCCAACATATATATTCCTATTTCTTATAATTGCCAGCTTTTTTGTCAAGCTTGAAGGTTTATTGGTTAAATATCTCAAATTAAAAAAAGTTTTAGCAATAATGTTGTCTTTTTTAATCTTGTTGGGGATGACTATTCCGGGAATTTTATTTGCAAATGGTTTAATTGAAATTAAAAAAACTTCTTATTTGGAAGTTAAGCAATCTGCTTTATGGATGAAAGAGAATTCAAATCCTGGAGATATTATCATCAGCAATTCTGTTCCATATATGACTTATTATGCTGAAAGAGAAAGTTACAGCATGGATCCTAACAGAACCATCTTTGAAGAAAATGTTACTCAGTTAAAACCGCGTTTCTTAATGCTGTCATTATTTGAAGCCCATGAACCTTGGGAATATGATTATCCCCAAGAAAAGAATATGAAAACTGTAAAGGCATTTTATAACAATAATCAGCCAGTGGTTATTATATATGAATTTGATTACAATTCTTCTGCTTAATTTTTTTTGCTTATCCCCATAAAACTTAGCATCGCACTGAAATAAATCTTAAGATGTTTCAAACTCTTCAGTTTCCTTATAGCTTTTAAGAACATTATCGGACGCATGTAAAACTGCTTGTATGCTTTTTTTTGCATTTTAAGCAAAAGATTCTCATTTATTCTTTCATGTTTAAAAATCACTTTTCCATATGCCACATAATCCCTGAACCTTTTTGGAAAAATTTCTCCTTCCTGTTTGATAATTTTCCAGTAGTCAGTATTTGGATAAGGGGTAGTTATATTAAAAGTTGCAGTATCTAAATTCAGGCTTTTGGCAAAATTAATTGTGTCCTGCATGGTTTTTTCATCTTCTCCCAGATTCCCAAGCATGAATAATCCTTTTGTTTCTATTCCTACTCTGTTGCATAGTTCAACAGCAATTCTTACCTTATTGAGGTCAATATTTTTTCTCATTTTTTTTAAAATCTCTTCATTTCCTGATTCAATTCCTAATGCAACAAGATAACAACCTGCTTCTCTCATCTTTTTTAAAAGTTTCAAATCTATTTTATCTACTCTTAACCCATTTGTGCATCTCCAGATTATTTTTTTATTAAGTCCCCCGTTAATCATTAAATCACATACTTTTTCTGCCCTATCAGGTAAAAAGGTAAAATTGTCATCTAAAAAATTAAAATCCTTGACCCCTCTTTTTACTAATTCTTCAATCTCTGCTATTATATTTTCAGGGCTTCTGTATCTGAATTTTCTTCCATGAACCAGATGATCTGCGCAAAACAAGCATCCATAGGGGCATCCCCTTGAGCTTAAAATATAATCAATTGGTTTTTCTTTTGCTCCTGCACTGAAATACTTCTCCATAGGCAATAAATGCCGTGCAGGAAAAGGTATGGAATCCAGGTTTTCTATTAGTTCCCTTGGAGGATTTATAATTATTTTTCTGTTTTTCCTGTAATATACTCCCTTTATTTTAGAAAGCGGTTTTCCCTGCACAATCTCCAAAAAACTAAATTCTCCCTCTCCTCTTACTAATATGTCAAATCGGCTGAATTGTTTTAATGTTTCTTCAGGCATAGAACTCGCATGTATCCCTCCTATTACAACAGTAATCCCGTCATTGCATAATTCTGCAATTTCATGAGCCTCTTCAATTAAAGGGGTAGTTGAAGTTATTCCGACAATCGACGGATTATAATCTTCTATTGCTTTCTTAATCTGTTTATGATTCAAATTGTATACATTTGCTTCAAGAATTCTAACATGAATGTTATTCTTTTCCAAAACAGCGGCAATATAAGCCAAACCCATCGGCGGATGAATTGGTGTGATATCCTTATTCTTTACATAAGCATAGATTCTTCTGTAATTTGGCTGTATCAGTAATACTTTTTTTTCCATTTCCTTGCTTAAGATTTCAGAGAATTTTTTTGTACAATTTAAATTCCTCTATTACCTGTCTTCCCCTGTTTAATTTCTCCAAATTATATTTGTTTATTGTGAATCTCCATGCATGATCAATTCTGAGTTTATACTTTTTTTTATAATACAGAAACATAAACAAATCTCCTATAAATCTGAAATTTTTCATCTTCCATCCCTTTAAGAGATATCTCTTAATCTGGTACATTCTTATTTTATTAACGAACGCCTGCAATTGTTTTCGTGAAACATATTTTGTCCTAACAATTGGGTTTACAAACATGTCAGAAAAATTTTCAAATTTATCCTTTTCAATAAGATTTTCCTGTACACAGATTTTTCTTATGTCTGTTCCAGGTATTGGGACAAGAATCGGGAATAATGTGTAATCAGCATTATATTTTTTTGCCAGTCTGAGGCTTTCATTCATCATATCAAGATTTTCATAAGGTGCACCTACAATAAATGTTAATCTCAGCTGCAGCCCGTTCTTTTTTACTATCTTGATTGCTTTATCAAGCTGTTCTTTTGTCATATTTCTTTTGTATACTTCATTTCTTATGTAATCATTTCCTGCTTCATATCCCATTCTTACTTCATAACATCCGGCATCTTTCATGGCTTTTATAATCTCATCTGTAACAAGATTTGCCCTGACATTTACTTCCCATTTTATTCTCTTGTCAAATCCTCTTTTTTTGTATTCCTCGCAGAATTTCAGGGCCCATTCTTTGTTTAATATAAATGTATCATCATAAAAGAAAAGGAATCTGAATCCCCTGTCATAATATTGTTTTATCCTTAATTCTATTTCTTCCATGACACTTTCAACGCTTCTGCATCTGATATATTTCCCTATTAATGTTCTTTTTAATGCATGATTGCTGCAATAAGTGCAGTCATAAGGACATCCTCTTGAAGCCATTATCGGAAGATGATTGTCATTTATGAGGAAATATTTTTCTAAATCAAAATTATCCCATTCAGGAAATCCCAATTCATCCAAATCTTCTGTAAGCCTTCTCTGCCTGTTTTTTATTATTGTTTCTCCTTTCTTGTACCAGATTCCTTCTATATTTTTGCAATTAAGGGATTTATCCAAAAGTTCCTTCATGGTTTTTTCTCCTTCCCCTGTGCAAACTATATCAATCTCTTTATTTTTGATGACTTCTTCTGAAGAAAGAATGCAATGAACCCCCCCGAAAATAATTTTTACATTAAAATTTTTTTTAATAAATTTAGCCATCTTTAGAGCCTGAGTATAATTAAAAGTTAAAACAGAGAATCCGATTAAATCTGGTTTTTCTTCATTTATTTTTTTTAATAAATATGCTTCCCAATCTTCTTTATGAAATGCAAAATCAATTATCTCAGCCCTGTGTTTTGATTTGCTGTTTATATACCCCTTTAGGATTCCCAAAGACATGGTCGGAAACATGGCATAACCATCTATATTTGGCTCAATTAATATGGTTTTCATTATATTCAACCCATTAATTGTGTTATTTAAATTTTCTTATATTCATTAATATATTTTAAATCATTCTCGATAATTCATATGATTTTAATCCTCCATATAATTTATAAATAATTAAGATGATGTTGATAAAATGAGAGTAATGCTAATTTCCCCCCCGAATATTTTGGAGGATTTATCAAGGGAAGAATCAACTTTTGAGAACAGAGTTACCCCCTTAGATTTGGCAATTATCGGAGCTGTTTTGGAAAAATCAGGGCATAATGTAAGAATTTTAGATGCATTGGCTCTACAGATGGACAAATCTTCAATTATAAAAGAGATAGAAAATTTTAATCCTGACATGGTTTGCCTTACCACATTTGACAGGTGCAGGTGGGCTGTTGATTCTGCAAATGAATTAAGCAAGTCTATTAAACTGAATGATAAGATAAAATTAGGCCTGTTCTGGAGTTACAAGCCGGATTTGATGGTTTCTCTGATGAAGAGAAACAAAAATATTGATTTCTCTATTTACGGAGATCCAGAATTTACCCTGCTTGATATAGCAGATAATAAACCGTTAAAAGATATAAAAGGATTAATACACAGGAAAAATTTAGGAATAGTGATTAATTCTCCAAGAGAGCCAATAAAAAATCTTGATGTGCTTCCGTTTCCTGCACGGCATTTGCTTGACCAGTCTGCTTATAAAAGACTTCCTCATGAATTAATAAAAGAGCCGTGTTTTGATATTCTTGCCAGCAGAGGATGTCCATATCAATGCATTTTCTGTCTCTTAAATGTAATCTGGGGAAATGTCAGAACCGCAAGAAGCCCTGAAAATGTCATTGAAGAAATGAAGCTTTTGAAATCACAGGGAGCAAAACAAATACATTTTCATGACCTGACATTTACCATGGACAGGCAATGGGTTATAAAATTGTGCGGGCTTATGGAAAAAGAGAATATGAATCTGGTCTGGACATGCCAGACAAGAGTCGATAGGGTTGATTTGGAACTGTTAAGATTAATGAAAAGAGCAGGGTGCATGTCTATTTTATATGGAATAGAAAGTCTTGCTCAGGAGTCTTTGGACAGCATTAAAAAAGGGGTTAAGGTAGAAGACATTGAAAGAGCTTTGAAAGAGACGCATGAAGCAGGAATAGAGACAAGATGCAGCATGATGCTCGGACTTCCAGGAGAAACAAAAGAAGCTGTGGAAAAAACAATTTCTCTGCTGATTAAATGGAATCCTGCATTTGTCCAGTTTCATACAACAATCGCTTTTCCTGGAACAGAATTATATAATCACAGCGAAAAATACGGCAGGATTGTAGGCAATCAGATGGTAAGAAAGTTTGATTTGAGCGGAAATCCCTTTGTTCCAAGCGGATATAAAGATGAGCATGAATTGCTTGAAATGCAAAAAAAAGCATACAGGAGATTTTATCTTAGGCCAAGATATATCTTTGGCAAGATATTCAATTTAAAGCAATTTGGTAGAAATATAACTGGAATCAAAATGTTTCTTAAGGTGATTTCTAAATAGTTTTATTCTTAAACTTTGCAATCCATGCGATAGTCAGAAAGTTTATCTTTTTAACAAGTTCCATTTCAGAATTTAAAATAGGCCATATTTCTTTTAACGAAGTTATATGATCAGGGGCTCTTTCCTGTTTGCCGACGAGTTTTCTTATTTTTCGTGAAATCAAATTCTCGGTAGGAATAGAGGTTATTAATTCAAAATTAGCGTTCATTTTTTTAAAATCTTTTATTATTTTTTTTATTTCCTCCAGGGGAAGATGTTCAAAAACGTCTATCAGGAAAATTTTATCAGGATGCAATACCCTATAATCTTTAATCTCTGTCTGTTTCGGGTTCAAATCATAACCTATTAGATTATATTCAGGTAAAGTTTTTTTAAGCCATTTATCCCCGCACCCAAAATCAAGTATTAACTGATTTTTATCAAGTTTTGCAAATTGGATTATTTTGTTGAATTTCCACCTGAAATACATCTTAACTATTGGATTCTTATGCAGGACAGTGTGATAAGCACTGCTTTCATATTTCAGTCCCTCTTTTTTATTTGACTCTTGGTTTTCCATCACATACCTCTGGAATTTTTATTTTCATGGCATTTAATATTGTTGGCATAATATCATAAAGTTTCATATCTTTAATCTTTCTGGTTTTTAAATCAAAGCCATTTGCAATAAAAATTCCGTTTAATTCAGGCATTTTTTCTGTATATCCATGCATAGATGCGACCTTGCCGGTATCCCTGAAAAAATCAGGATATAACTGCTCTTCTGGTTTTACAGCAATCATCATATCGCCGACAAAATCTCTTTTATAGGGGATTTTCAGTTCTTTTCCTATATTCTCTTCATCATAAATGAGATAGCCTTCTTTCTTAAGAATTTTTTTTAATTCATCTTTTTTTGATGGCTCCTTAAGCCATATTTGTGCATCTGTAGAACCAATAAAATATTTTTCAGAATAATCCTTTATCGATGGAAGAATGTTTCTGGTTTTTTTCACATTACATCCGCCGTGGTCAGAAAAAATTATCACCCTTATCTTTTCCTTGCATGAAGATATAATTTCTTTTATCCTGTTATCTAATTTTTTTATGTGTTCAAGAGCTTCTTTGCTGTGCAAACCATATTTATGCTCTATTGCATCAAGCTCCCAGATATGGGCGTAAACAACAGAATTTTTTCTTAGTAATTTGTTTACTTTCCTGAGCTGCTTGAAATCACTCTTTCCAAAATAAAAAAAAGTCCCTTTATTATTAGAAATTGTTGGATAATCCATTGCAGCATATCTTATTCCTTTCTCTCTGAAAACATCAAACAGCGTCGGAACAGGGAGGGGATTGTGGTCCACATAAGATTTGTCAACAGCAATTTCAAAATCTCCTATTAATTCAAAAGGAATCCTGTAACTTTTAAGAAATCTTGTCTTTCCGGAAAATAACCTGAAAAGATTAATATAAACATCTGCCATATTTCTTGCAATCTTTTTTAATTTTAATTTTTCGAGCAATTTTAGCAAGGGAAGAATATATTTTATCTTTGAAAAAGAGGAATTTTTTTTCAGGTAAAACCATGTCCAGGTATTGTGCTTTAATGGAAGGCATCCTGACAGCATGCTGTATTCTGTATGATAGCATGAAGGAATTATCTCTGTGGAGCCATAAGCTCCATTTCTTGCAAGATTCCATAAAAATGGACAGTTCTTCTCGTTAAAATCTGTAGAACTGATTGCATCAAGGAATAAAATCAGAGTTTTCATACAAATCTCCTTAAGTAATACAGTTTATAAGCATCAAGGTAATTTTCTTTCATTTCTCTCCATGAACTAATCTTTCTTGCAGGATAAACTTCTTCAAGAATTTTTTTTATGATTGGAAGATATTCCTGCCTGAATTCTCCATTTTTCCCCAAGCTTAAAAGAATTAATGGCGTAATGCTCATTATTTTAAGTCCTGGGTCTTTGAATGAAAAAGCTTTGAAATAAAATTTCCCGACTTCTTCTTTCAGCCTTAAAAAATATAATCCTGACAGAGCAAAAGCAATTAATCTGCTTAAGAAAATCCTGAAAATCTTCAAATTTAAATATAGGGGCTTAAGCAAAAAGGAAGAATAATCTTTGAAATATTCTTTATCAAAATTCCTTACCAATAATGTGTTTATTTCATGCCAGGAACTATTCTTTTTGTTTAATTTTTTCATGATAATATACCTAAATACTTCGGTTATCATTTCTCTTGCCTCAAACCATTCTTTTTTATAATCCATCTTTTTTATGTCAGGATTTAATTTATAATTGATTGCATAATTTACTTTTTCTGCAAGTTCTGGGAATTTTTTATGCATGTCTGGGAAAGCCTCTTTATATATATCTGAAAATATTTTTGCTCTTCCTCTGTAAGTAGGAGCAAATTTCCCGATAGACAGGAGAAGTGCATCACAGCAGGCTATGTAAGCCTTGCAGATATAATAATTGATAATTCCTGTTTCATCTTTTGAGGGTTTCTTTTTCAGATATTCTTCTTTCATCGACAGGAACATGTTCATCATCCTGTTTGACAAAAACCTAAGCCCTTCTGAGAAAGGAATATCTTCTGTTTTCATACTTGGGATTATTTTTCTTACATCCTCTCCATAAAGCAGAGTTGTCCCATTTTTCATTTCATAATATCTTACTGTCGGAGGCAGATGCTTCAGCTTTCCAAAAGTTATGCATCTTAGATCAACATTAAAAAAAGTATCAAAATCAAATTTTGCCCTGTAATTTTCAGGGTATTCAAGTCCGCCTTTTCCTATTAATTTTGAGCATCTCTGCCCTAACTTCTCAAGAAATGAATCTTTCATCTGTTTTTTAGTAACAAGATAAATATCCAGATCATTCAGCAATCTTGGTTTTTTCTTTGCAAATTCAACAGCACCTTCTCCTCTCCCATATCCTCCTGCCAGAATTATTGCCTTAAGTCCTGGACAATTTCTTTTTATTTCCCCTGATATTACATCAAGATAACTTTTGACAAGATTGTCTGAGCTTTGAAACCAGGTGTATTTCATTTTAATTTGGAAAAAGCATGTTTTAAAAATTCTTTATCAATTATTTTTCCTATCTTTAGATATCTTATATTATGGCTTGTTATATTTATCGGCTGTATGCATGCAAACCAGCATAGCGGATGTTTATTGTTCTTGATATTCTTCCTTATTTTGTTGCTTGCTTCAGAAAACCATATCTCTCTGAATGAATTTTCCCGTAAATTTCCCATCTTGGCAAATCCTACAGGGCATGGAACAACATCTCCGTTGGCTCTTATATCACAGGTAATAAATGACGCACCGCATCTGTATTTTAGAAGAGACAATGGATTTTCAAAGAACGTCCTGAAATTTTTGAGATATTCTTTCGGAACAGCAATAAAGTTTCCGTATTTTTCGATGATAGAATTTATTTGTCTTTCCATCTCAGGAAAATTTTCTTCTTTTGGGATTAATTCTTCCTCGCTTTCAAAATATTTCGGGATATTATGGATTGGCTGCAATACTATCTTATCAAACCCTTTATCTTTGCATAATTTAACAGTTTTTTCAAGGTCATTTATATTCTCATTATTCACAACTGTTGTAACCTGGATTGTTATCTCTTTTCCTGTTTTCTCTTTGATTTCTTTAATAATTTTTGCTGCGGCAAAAATCTTTTCAAATGCTCCTTTAACTCCTCTTATTGAGTCATTTTTTTCCTTATAACGGCTGTCAAGAGAAAAAATAAAGCTCCTGACCCCGTTGTCGATAAGCCTGTTTATATTTTCTTCACTCATGAGAATCCCATTTGTATTCAGTGAGATAGCAAATCCTTTCCTGCAGGCATACTCTATTATTTCATAAATATCCTTTCTCATTAAGGGTTCATTCCCGGCAAAAGATATTGCAAGTGTTCCTATTTTTTTTAATTCATCTATGAACTTTATGCATTCCCTGTAGCTTAAATCATCTTTTGAGTTTTTTATTTTCCATCTTGTGCAGTGCCTGCATTTTGAATTGCATAATTCTGTAATATCCCAATGAACTCTTACAGGGCCTGTTATGGGAGTTATCTTCCCAAATGAAAATAAAATAAAATTTAAGGCATGTTTAATGAGCCCCATCTTTCCTCCCAAAATCTTTTAGATGCCCAAAAACTGCTTTTACTCCCCTTAAATTAAATTTGAAATCATTCCAGCCCCTTATATTCTTCATCCTTTGGAATATATAGGAAGGAGTTAAAAAAATTGTATAGATCTGCCCGCAAATTCCAGCAATTTCTTTGGGATTTGAATCAGAAGTTTTTAACACAGGTTCCCTCATATCATATCTTTCATATTCTGAAGGATTAAATAAAAACCCATTATTTTCTTTTGCTTCTTTCCACAAAGGGGTTCCGGGATAAGGAACAAGTATTGTTGCCTGAAGCAAATCTGCTTTCCCGCTTTGCATTAATTTTTTTGCCAGTTCAAAAGTTCTTAATGCATCTTCTTTGCTTTCCCAGGGATAACCGACAATCATAGTTAAATGAATGGTTAATCCTGCTCTTTTTGCCATCTCGCATCCATTTAAAATATCTTCAACCCTGATACCTTTATTTAACCTGTCCAGTGTTTTTTGGTTTGCACTTTCCAGTCCGAATTTCAGCAGTCTGAATCCTGCTTTTTTCATTAAAATAAAATCTTCCTGCTTCAGGGCATTAAACCTCATATTGCATGAATATCTTATTTTTCTGCTATATCCTCTTTCTATCAATCCCCTGCATAATTCTTTCAGCCATTCTCCTGTCATTAAAGTTCCTGAATCATCAAATATTTCTTTTGCATTATATCTTTTAATCAGCATCCCTATTTCATCAAGAACATTTTTTACGCTTCTTGTTCTGAATCTTGGAAACAGCACAGGCCATGCACAGAATTTGCATTTTCCCCACCAGCAGTCCCTTCCTGACATTATATAAAAAAAGGGTTTTCCTGTCAGGTTGTATTCTTTTTCATAAAGTTTCCATTTTGTTAATTCCCTGTCAATAAAGGGCAGTTCATCCAGATTATGCTTTAAATTAAATTTTCCTGAACAGGCAATTTTCCTGCTCTTCCTGTAATAAATTCCGTCAGGCAATTTTTTTATTTTTCCTGAAATCCAGTTGCATAAATCCGCAAGGCTGAAATCAAAATCCCCCCCGCATAGAACAAAATCTGCCTTTGAATTTTCAAGGCTTTCTTCAGGGAAAGAAGTAACATGGTCCCCCATTATTGCTATCTTCATTTTAGGGAATTTTTCTTTTAGATTATCAATAATTTTCCAGTGCTGTTTTACTACAGGAGTTTTTGTTTCAAAAGCGAATAAATCGGGTTTTTCTTTTTTGATTATTTCGGTAAATCTTTCAAAGGAAATATTTTCCGCTATAGAATCCATCCAGATAATTTCATGCCCCCTTTCTTTTAAAAAAGTTGCAGCGCTTCCCAATATTACAGGGAATAAATAAGTCGGGTTGGAAAACCACTGAAATTGCCTGTTTTGGCTTAATAATGCTATTCCCTTTTCAGATTTTGTTGGAGGATATCCGACAAGAATTTTCATATATGTCAGATAAAAAATCTCTTATAAAAGCTTTTTGTAGGTTAACTATAATATTCAGAGAGGGTTATGTACTTGCCATTTTTTTGGGAGTTTTCTGTAAAATCTGACAATAAATCTGAATGGGGAATGAATAAGCCTGAGCCTTATGGTAGACATAAGGGTTCTTAGTGGTGTTTTTGTTATATTAATTTTTGAGCCAGCCTTATCATGCCAGACAGTAGGTATGGACTTTATTCTTGCATGGCTTTCTTTTTTAAAGCAATATAAAAGGGCAATGTCAAATCCCCAATTTATCGTTATTAACTTGCTGATGTTTTTTTCTAATAATTTTCTCCTGAATAACTTTGCCCCGCACTGAGTATCAGAATATGGAAATAAAAATAATGTTCTTACAATAAAATTTCCCCCCCTGCTGATAATTCTTCTGGCTAAGCTCTGTCTTGGGGTCATGATGCTTTCTTTAACCCACCTATTTGCAATTACTCCGTCATAATCTTTGATGTTTCTGACTAATTCATAAAAAGCATCTGGTGGTGTTGACATATCAGCATCAACAAATCCTATCAAGCCAAAATTTCCCTTAAGTGACTCTTTAAACCCTTCTATTATTGCAAAGCCTTTCCCCCCCTCTTTAAATGCAACATATCTTATTTCTGGGAAATTCCTTGAATATTCTTTTACAATTTCCTCTGTTTTATCTTTGCTGTTATTTACTATAATTAATATTTCAAAATCTTTTATCTCTTTTTTATTCTTTTTTTCTTTTAAAAATTGCCAGTAATTATCTAATGTCTTGCTTATTCTTTTTTCTTCATTACGCGCCGGGATAATAAGGATTAGTCTTTCCATCAGTCTTATTTCTTATTTTTATTATTAAAAAGATTGCTATAATAGAAGGAATAATGCCCCCTATCAGTATATTTAAAAGAGACATTGAAAGTACTTTGGTAGATTCTACAGCAAATAAGCTCATAAGTCCTATCAAAACAGCCTCTCTGGTTCCAATTCCGCTTACAGTAATCGGAATATACCCTATAAGCGTTGCAATAGGCATAATTGCCAAAAATATTAAAAATGAGATTCTTATTCCTAGTGAAAGCCCTATAAAATATATGGATAGGTAGATTATAATCCAATTTATCATATTTATCATTAAAAAAAGAAGGTAATATCTCTTTTGGGGGAGATTCCTATAAAATGAATAAAATTTATCTTTTAATCTCTCTTTAATTTTTTTGGGTATCAGATATCTGTAAAAAACTTTTAGGATATTTTTGCTTCTTTCTTCGTTTTTAAAAATAATTATGGCAGTTATAAATACTGCAAGAATCAGGAGGGAAAAATAAAAATAATTTACAGAGATAATATCCTTGAAAACAAAGGAGAAGATAACGACTATTGCTATGAGGGATAATAAATCAAAGATTTTGTCTAGAATAAAGTTATTTATTCCGGGATTTAAATCCCCCCCAGTATATTTTTTCAGGTAATCTGCCCTTATAATATTCCCGATTTTTGCAGGAGTTATAAAACCATAAAAATAGCTTATTATATTTATTTTAAATGCCTCCAAAAATCTGATTTTTATTCCCTGTACTTTTGCAATTACAGACCATTTTGCTGTTTGGGTTACAAGAGATAAAAATGTAAAAAAAACTGCAACAGAAAAAAGAGGAAGATTTACTCCTTTTATTTCTTCAATTATCCTTTGGGGTTCTATTCTAATGATGATATAAATTAATATTGCAACACCTATTATAGGAAAAAATTGTTTAAGTTTCATAAGAATATTTCTCTTTTGAATATTATAATTCCAATGATTACCACTAGAATCTGGAATAGATTTATCAGATACACAACCTCTTTTTCATAGACTTTCTTATTTGGTTTTATTTTTTTCAGGATATATATTGCCAAATGCTCTAATCCGTAAATTTTATCATAAGGCATTTCCAGGCTTCCATCTTCATTTACCTTGGCAAAACTTTCTTTTTTTAATTTTCCGCGAATTTTAAGCACTGTTTCCATAATATAAGGGATAAAAAAGAAAACAGCAATCTTTTCTATTCCTCCAAGCACCGAAATTATCGCAATTAATGCGCCTACAGGATAAGTCATCACATCTCCGGGGAAAACTTTTGCAGGATATTTATTGAATATATAAAAAGCAGCCAAGCTTGCCACCATTGAAAGTCCTATAATACTTAACCATCTGTTTCCTGTAAAATAGGTTACGCCTGAAAGTGCAGATAAAAGTATAATTCCCTGGCTTGTTTCCAATCCATTATATCCTGCAAGAAAATTAAAGGTCGCTGTAGCTCCTGCTATTCCTAGGGGGATAATAAAGACAAGATAAATTAATCCTAGGTTCAATCCGTTAATTGTGGACCCCCCTGCATTTATTACTATGAGAGGAATTGATGCAAAGAGCAGAAAAATTATTCTTGTTCTCCTGTTTAATCCTATTTTCCAGCCAAGAATATCATCTGAAAATCCGACAAAAGCAGTTATCAGCAGAACCCCAAAAGCAGCAAAAATTTCTATGATATTTGTGCTTGATTTAAAATAAAAAGTCTTGATTGCAATATAGGACAGGATTCCGGTGATAAAGCCCATGATAACTATAACGCCGCCGGCTTCTGCAACTTTCTTATCCCCAGTTTTATTAATATCTTTTCCTGTAAGTCCGGCTTTATTTGCTCTTTTTATCCAGATTGGAAGAGAAAATAAGGTAATAAAGAAAGACAAGAATAACGGAATTGCCAGCAATATTTCCATTTTATTAATAATCTCCCAAGGTTGTATCTAATTCTTCCGGAAATTCTGTATCAAGATAACTCTCGTTGAGTTTTATGTCTTTTGGATATGATATTTCCCAGATTTTAATTGGTCCCTGAAATCCCTGATAATATACAAAATCTCCGACACTCATTCCCTGTTCCTTAAGCTGTTCATTTATAAGATTGTCTTCAGTATGAACTAGTTTGAAATAATCAGATTCTTCATTAAATAGATAAAGTCTTGCTATTCCGGAATGAACTGTTCTTTTGCTCAAATAAAATGCCGCACCTTTCTCGTTAACACTTAATCTTCCGTCTAATGTCTGGTCTAATCTTGGAAAAATAAATATTCCTGCCTCTATTCCTGCTTTAAAATCATATAATTTTCCTTTGATATAAATATATCTTAACGGCTCTGAATATTGCTTTTCATTATATACAAAAAATATCATTGGTTGCCCTATCTCTCCATTTGTTCTTTCTTTTAAAGTTATAACTGCAACAAATGCTTTTCCTTTTGGCAATAAGATATCTTTTCCGTCTTTATTTATTATTATATCCTCATCCAATACTGTCCCTATAGGATATACATAAAGTGTTTCATTATTTGTTTCCTGTGTCTGGCTTTCATCCATAAATATTGTCGGAATCCATGAATATCTGTCATAGTATTCATCAGAGCCTATGCTTGAATATGCCCCATATTTTCCTATTTCTGTGGAATCAATCAATAAATGAGTTCCGTTATGAGCATATAAAAAATCTAATGCTGTTCTCTCATTACTGCCTGTTAAAACATGTCTTCCCATAAAATGATTCCAATATCCGACTGCATTTCCCCCATCAAGGATTGTTGCTCTTTCCCCTATAGACTGCAGCCAATATCCATAATCCCACCAGTGTGCAAAGACAGAATTTCCAAGTGTATTTTCCCTTACCCATGCCATTGCTTTTTGCCATTGCCATTGATACATTCCCGGAACATAGCTCTCAGCCATGCCTTTATCACTATGGTAATATGTCCAGATAGTAAAGAGAGAAGCAATCAATATCAATAAGGTAATAATAAAAATAAATAATTTTTTGACGTCATCTTTTTCATTAAAGTATCTCTGTATGCTTTTTATTATTAAAAAGGCAATTGCTATTGGGCTTACTGCTCCAAAAACCATAATTAACCTTACTGCCCCGCGAGCAGCAATTATAGCCATGGTTAAAGTGACAAGATAGAATATATATGCAAAATTTAATTCTGAAAAAACAGGAAGTTTTCCTTCTTTATATTTTTTATAATAGAAATATGCCCAGCTTCCTATAAAAAACAGAAATCCCCCTAAATAAACAATTATGCTCGTGGTGCTTTCTCCGTTTAAAATGCTTGAAGAAGAATATTTGCTGAAGATTAAACAGATAAGCATGACAAGATAACTTCCTGTCAGGATTATTTTTTCTTTCTTTTCCAGCATTCTTATCAGATAACCAAAAAATAATATAGAGCCGATAAAAAAAAGCCAAAAATATAAGGGAATATTAAATACTGTCGGGCCAAATTCCCCTGCCCACTCACTTATAAAATAAGGCTGTCTGTTCTCTGCTACAGTCACACCAAACCGACTCTGAGCCAAAGGATGGATCGTGTCTGAGATAATATTCTTAACTATATCAGGGACAAAAGAAACTCCAAAAGCTATTGAAGCAATAATTGTTATAATAATCCCTGCAATGATTATTGAAATTATCCTTCGCGGGATTTTAATCTTTTCAATCTTTTTATGAATGCCGAATATCTTCTTTTCAAATATAATTTTATCTATGAATAGTATAAATAAAATAACAAAAGATAATCCTGTTGATACAGAAGCAATCAGGTTTAGGGGGCTGTATCTTGTTGAAAAAGGAATCATAATAATCATTGCGCCGATAATCCAAAGAAGATATGAAAAGAATCTTTTATTGTCTATTTTTCCAAGAATAAATTCAAATAATACAGCTCCTGGGATAACTAAGAACATGAATGTTACTCCGCCCCAGATTAATCCCAGCATTCCTGTGGCGATTCCTGCAAGAGCCCCGAAGATTAATGCTCTTTTTAATTTTTCAGAAGTAAATGCTTCCAGAAAAAAATAAAATCCTATGAAGATAAAAAAGAATGCCGCAGACTCTTTTTCCGGGATTCCTGCCACTGTTCTTGGAAGCAGGGAAGGGATTAAAACAAAAAAGGCAGTTGCAATCAGTGCTATTATATTTGCAATTTTTTTGTCTTCCTTGTAAAATATTTTTCTTGCAAAAAGGAAAAAGGCAATCCCTGTCAGAACAGCCATTATTACAGGAAATATAATCGCAGCATAAGTAACTGTGGCTTCTTTGTCAAAAATTGTCAGGAATTTGCTAAGCCAGGCTATCATGTAAGAAAGTAATTTCATTTCTCCTGCAGTGTTCACAGGAGTGCAAGTATCTCCTGAACAGATATTTGCCAGAGGGACATATCTCATAGTGTCCATAAGAAACAATTTTCCATGTTCTACAATGTATTTAGCCCATCTCAGGAATAAAAAAGGGTCTAGGTCAGGTCCAAGAGTCCATGTGCCTGTAGTGATATCTTTTAATTTTGGAATTGGTCTTGTCCTGATAAATGTGCTGATAATAAGTATTATTGATAAAATTCCATAAAAAAAGAGGTTAGTTTTCTTCTTAAAAAAATTAATTATGTCTTTTTTTCTTTTTTCTATCTCCTTTTCAGTTGTTATCTCTCCTTTTATCTCTTCCATTCTAATCTATAATAAATCTTTATTTTAAAAGGTTTAGTTAGTATAAATATAAGAATTACTTAAACAACAAAGGGGTTAGATATACTTCAACCAATGCAGCAATTAACAGAATAACTATTGCAACAAATATAAGAATTACCACATTTGATAAAACCCTTAGGAATTTTTTATTGCCTATTCCATGCTTCATAATTCCGACTCCGAATATTCCGCCTGCAAGAGCAGTTACAAAATATGCAGCGATTTCAGGAAAACCATGAATCATATAACGAAGCATTCCTATGGGTATTTCGCTTATTTTATATTTGGTGAATATGCCTATTGCTGCAGAGATAACGCTCGCATTCCATGCCAGAATAAAGATTGCTCCTGCTCCGAAAATTAGGGAAAAGAGGAGAGTGAATATCATAACACCAAAATTATTTCCGAGAATTGATAAAAATCTCGCTCCTTTTGTTGTTGCATTTGAGGAAATTATCTGGCTTGTAAAGGAATATTCAGCAACGCAGTTTTCAACGCTTCCCGGACTGTTTATGCTACAATATGTTTCTATCTGTGCATTTAATAAATCTGGATTCTGCAGGATTATATACCAGAATGAAAAAGCAACAATAAATCCAAGAAAAAGCCACATGAAGGCATAAATTGCATCTCTGTGTGCTTTCCATACCCCCCAAAATCCTGTTACTTCCTCATCTTCCTCCTCTTCATTTTTGATTACATAATATATAAACGGAAGCGAAAACATCACGCAAAACAAAACAACCATTAATCCTGAAAATTTTGACAATACTAAATCTCCTCTGAACAGAAAATGAACTAACAGGAGAGAAAGAGAGGCATACAAAAGTCCGATGAAAAACATTTTCCACGGCCCCTTTTCAGCTCTTTTTGGATTAATTAAAGACTCTAACATTTAACTATTAGAAAAAGAGATTTTTTAAACTTTCATATTCTTTTATAAGAATGGTTGATAAAAAGAGGATTTTTAATAAAATAACAAGGGATATAAAGCAGATTAAGATACAGGGTGCAAGAAACATTGCCAGAGCTGCATTATATGCCTATTCACTTATTCAAAAAAAGAGTTCTATAAAAAAATTGAAATCTCTGCGGCCAACAGAGCCAATGCTTGAAAAAGTTCTGGCTCTTGTTGAAACAAAACCCTATAAACAAATTCTTGCGCATTTTAATGATGCTCAAAATTCAATAAATAAACATGTTTTTAAATTGATAAAAGACAAAGATGTAATTTTTACACATTGCCATTCAACAAATGTTTCCAATGCATTGATTTACACAAAAAAAAAGGGAAAAAAATTTGAAGTTTACAACACAGAAACTCGCCCGCTTTTTCAGGGAAGAAAAACTGCAAACGAATTGCGAAAAGCAGGAATAAAAGTTACAATGTTTATTGATTCTGCTATTGCTCTTGCAATTGAAAAAGAGAGCAGAAGAGATAAAATTTATGCAAATAAAATTTTTCTTGGCGCAGATGCCCTGCTTAAGAACGGAATAATCAACAAAATTGGAAGCGGGCTGATTGCAGAACTCGCACATATTCATAAAATCCCTTTTTATATCGTTGCTGATTCGTGGAAATTCTCAAAAAAGAAAGTTCCGATAGAACAAAGAAGCCTGAATGAAGTCTGGAATCGTGCCCCAAAAAATATCAAAATAAAAAATCCCGCTTTTGAATTTGTCAATAAAAAATACATTACAGGGATTATCACTGAGTTTGGTTTAATGAGATATGGGGAATTTGTCGGGAGAATGAAGGGGAAGCAATAAATTTAAATAGGGAGTAAGATATATCTTACTATGAATAGAATAAGCATAACCAGAATGAGTTCTAAAGGGCAGATAGTAATCCCCGCAGATATGAGAGAAGGAATTGAGGAAGGTGATAAGTTAGTTATTATTAGAAATAAAAATCATATCATCTTAAAAAAAGAAAAAGATTTTTCTGAGCGATTAGAAGAAGACATGGAATTTGCAAGAAGAACAGAAGAGGCATGGAAAAGGATAGAAAAGGGAGAATTTATCAGCATTAATTCTGAAAATCTCTTTGAAGAAATGGATAAATGGTAGAAATAAGATTTGATAAAAATTTTGCACTAATCTTCTCCAAAATAAAAGATGAATTATTAAGAACAAAAATAAAAAAACAAATTCAGAAAATATCAGAAAATCCAGAGGTAGGAAAACCCATGAGACATGATCTGAAAGGAACAAGAGAGTTATATATTAAACCATTCAGATTATCTTATTCTTTTGATATCAATAATAAAATTGTTTATATTCTGGATTTGTATCATAAAAAGGAGCAATAAAACTTCTAAACTTTTAAAAATCTAATTTGATTAACCTATAAATACCACATGCAGTTACTCACTTTTTATTCACACTCACAATTCTCATCATGATTGCAACTGCATTCTTCTCCTTCTTTGCATTTGCAGTTATGCATGTCTTCCTGCCCGTTCATTATATTCATGACTTCTCTTCCTAATTCTTCAAGATTATTCTCCATTTCTTTTTTAACCTGCACTAATTTTTTTATCTGCTCCTCAATAAGCTCTTTTGTTTCAGGAATGCTTTTTTTTACCAGATTTCCTTCTCCGACATCAACATTCAGCTCTTCGGAAATTAATTTTGCTTTTACAAAAATTCCTTTTCCCATTGGGGCAAAAATCTCTTTTTCTTTGGCTCCGACAAGCTCGTCAAGCCCAAAATTCAATGTTGTTAACTCTGTTACTCCCCTTTCAATTGCTTCTAACTGTTGCTGGAGTTGTTTTATCTGCTGTTCATACATGCTGAATTTGAAGAATAATTCCTGCTGTTCCTGTTCATTATTTTCCATGGAATTACAGAATAAATATTGCTTTTAAATCTTTTCCGAATTTAATATTATACAACTTTGAACAATTTTCTGAGAATGCTGCTGAAAATCATTGCAGAAATAAGATAAAACCAAAACCAGGGTAAAACACCAAAAAACTTTGGGTCTCCCATTGCAGTAAAAGTATCAAAGAACCACCTGAAGAATAGAATAAATGGAACCCCTGTAAATAAAATCCCTCTGCTTGTTAATTTAAATGTTCTGGGAATAAATTCAAATTGTTTTTTTGACAGCTCTGCCATTTTCTCAGGATGGTCTTTATATTTTTTCATTTCTTCCTGAAGCAATTTCTGCTCTTTTTTCAGTTCTTTAAGAGCTTTCTGGTCAGTTGTATACTTTTGAATAAGTGTTGTTATTAGTGTAATAACAAAAACAACAATAAGCATACCTATTGTTAAATTCAGGTTTAACAGCCATCCGGCAGTTGGATCCAAAACAGCATGAACAGCATTTTTTATGAACAGAATTTTATCCCAGAAAAAATACATTCCTAAGGACAAAAACATCATAAGAATAATTGGGAAAAAACTTCCTCCTTTTTTGCTGGTTAAAACTGAAGTTTTTGCTTCCTTATTCTCTTCTAAGTTCTCATCTGTCATTATGCAAAAACCTCCTGTTTTTGTATTTGCTTGCGACCTCTCGTGCCCTTTAGGATATTGGGTTGTGCTGAAACTTCTGTTTCTGTCATTTTTAAAAAAAGTTATGGTTGTTTTTAAATTTACGTTTTCATCATGAACTTCCTGAATGCAGGGTTCATGTCTGTCTGATGCTGCTGTACAATGCTCTGGTAGAACTGAAAAAATATCATTATAACCAAAAGAATTGCTGTTCCTGAAATTAATGCGCCCATAAGGTTTGTTATTGATGCTAAAAGTCCTATTGCAATTCCACCCATGACTGTCAGTGGCATAATATATCTGTCAAGAATGCTTTCCAAAACTCTTTCATCCTGCCTGAATCCGGCTATCTGCAATCCTGATGAAGCAATTTTATGCGCCTGTGTTTTTGAATCCATTCCTGATGTTTTAACCCAAAACACTGCGAATATTGTGGATAAGACAACATAAATTAATATGTGGGTAATTCCCTGAAGAATATATCTTGGCAAAAATCCTCCTCTTATTGTCAGTTCAAGAAGATTTGTTGAACCCATCCAAAATGCCAGTCCTGAAATGGGCTGCCCGTCTATAAAACGCCCTACCCACCCAAAATAAGAAGCAAATTTGGCAAGCCCTGTGCAGGTTCCCCCTTCTATAAGGCAGGGTGCAGCAGCATTTTCAAGAATTCCTCCGAATACCTGGAAACTTACTATTAATGCAGCAGTTAATATTACTGGAATTACAGATGCATAAAAGAAAGAAAGAGGCCACTTTACAGCATATCCTCTTAATCTTCCGTATGATAATGGAACCTCCACCTTTAATGACTGCACCCACACAACCAGCAGGAAAATTAATGCTGTAACAATGATTGCTCCTGCAGCAGAAAGCAATTCTGTCGGGTATTTGTTGATTATTGCCTGTATAAGAACAAAAACTTTTCCTGGGCATGCGGTTCCTGTAAAATCAGTAAGGCAGTTTCTTCCCTGCTGATTTATGAACTGAATAGCACTTGTTATTAATCTCCATGAAGCTCCTGCTCCTATAAATAAACTTACTCCTGAGCCAAAGCCCCATTTCTCGCATAATTCATTCATATAGTATATTGCAAGTCCTCCGAGAACCAGCTGAAAAATCAACAGAGGAGCAAGTCCAGGAGCTGCCTGAAGCCCCTGCATCAGTACATAAATCATTGCTTCAAAGATTATAAAGAAAAATGTCAGGATTTTCTGAAGTCCCTGAAAAAATTTCTTTCCTTCATCTGTTGTCGTGTCTATATTTAATATTCCGCTTCCTGTTAATAATTGCAGAATAACAGAAGCCATTACAATAGGACCTATACCAAGGGAAATAATGCTTCCAAAATCAGTTCCAAGGATTATTGCGAGATATTTGAATCTTTCAAGAGCATTATTTGAAAGCCCGAAAAGAGGAATATTTGCAAGAACAAAAAATGAAGCAAGGATTATAAGTGTCCATTTTAATTTTACATTAAAACTAAGCTTCTTTTCATCAGGGCTTTTTACTTCAGGAATAAAACCGAATATTTTTCTGAAATCCATTTTTATAATAAAAGAAATTAGTTTTTAAAGATTTTTAGATTACTTAGAAACAATAATTTCCCCGCCAGCCTTCTTGACTTTTTCTATTGCGGATTTTGAGGCTTCTTTTGCTTTGATGACTAATTTATTTGCGACTTCTCCTCCCCCAAGAATTTTATAATTTTTGAGATTAATTGTCCATTTATCGCCTTCTTTTTTTCCGTAGCTTTCAATATTTTTGTCTATTGTTCCGAGATTTATTCTTCTTCTTTTGTCTCTTTCTGTTCCTCTGCTTGTTATTCCTTGTTTCCCGAAGTATTTATTTCCGTAAAGTTTTATGACAAGAGTTTTTTTCTGGTCTGCTCTCTTTCCTGTTCCACTCATGCCTTTTCCTCCCCTGTGCCCCTTTTTCCGGTGGCTTTTTCTGAAGCCCCAGCCATGGCTTCCTGCTCCTCTTCCGTGCATTCTTGATGATTTTCTTCGCTTGTGTGTTTTAGCCATTTTAATTATTTCCGCTCCATTTAATCATAGTTCCGTTTCTTTGAGCATTTTTTTCTGTGAACCCTGCAGGATATCTTGCTTTTAATTTTTGAGCATTTTCATTTAATATTTCTTCCAAATCCCATCCAAGATTATTGCAAATCATTGCTGCATACCAAAAAACATCCCCGATATTTTCTTTTATTCCGTCTTTTACAGCAATATTTTTATGGAATATTAATTTTTTTATGCAGCTTGCAATGTCTCCTGCTTCTCCGGCAATTCCAAGTCCCCAATTGCAAAGCTCTTCTTTTTTATCCTTGAATCTTTTTGCTGTTGTCTTGCAAAATTCCTGGTATTCTTTTAAATTCATTTTACAGCATCCTCATAATCAATTTATTTATTTCCTTTCCATTGTTACCTAAGACTCCTTTCCCCACTCCGAAATGCTTCTTGCTTTCAATTCCTTTTCGTGGCGGATGGAGCCTGAAATGAGTTTTTGATTTTGAGAATTTTCCTCTTGCTTCAATCAGTTTTTTGTATGTCTCGCTGTCTATCTCTCCAAATGCAACAAAATCCCTGACTTTTTCTATCATGCCTAATTCTTCTTTTTTAGGATTCTCAATGACAATACATGAATATTTCTTTTTGAGCCTAAGCCTGTTTAAGGTATCTTCAAAATCTCTTCTTACTTTTACCTGTCCCTTGATTCGTATTACTGCAATCATTTTATTCCCCCCTTATTTGTTTTTTTCAATGCTTCTACGCATGCTTTTGCCAGATTGAATGTTGTTCTCTGCTTTCCGAATGTCTTGCTGTAAACATCTTTTATTCCTGCAAGTTTTAATATTTTTTTTAATTCATTTGCAACGACAAGCCCTGTTCCCTGGGGTGCAGGAATTAATATTACTCTTACACTTCCGGATTTTCCCTCTACTTTAAATGGAACACTATGCAATTCGGTGCATGCGCAGTCAAAGCTTGAACAGCCTCTTCTTATTTTTATAACTCCTAATTTTGCCTGCCTTATGGCTTTGTCTCTCGCAGGCAGAGTTTCTTTTGCCTTGCCCATTCCGATTCCGATATGCCCGTTTTCATCGCCTACAACTGCAAGGGTTGAGAATGTAGGAATATTTCCTTCCTGTGTTTTTCTCTGGGTCTGGCGCCATGCACGCCTTTTTCCCCCGCCGAATTTTCCTTTTGACTGCCCTATAGAAATCAGGTCAGATTTAACACCTAATAATGAATCAACAATCTGCTCTTCGAGAATTTTTCTTCCGCTGTCTAATATTTCATCTATATTTTTTATCTTTTTATCTTTTACTTCTTTTCCAAGTTTGGTTTTTGGCACCCATGATGTTATTTCTCTTTCTTTATCTGCTTCTCTTTCTCTTTCAATTCTCTGCTCTCTTGTTTCTGCAATTAATTCTTTTTCTATTTCTTTTTCGAGCAATTCTTCGCTTATTTCTTCCGCATTATCAATTTTTTTTGTTTTTGCTTCTGTCATTTTTCTATTTTTGATTTAATTTCTTTGAATGTTTTTGAAAAATCTTTTTTCATGTTTTTTCCGCTTATTCTTTCTTCATCAGGGAAATTTTCCTCTGCGCAGTTTATTTTAATTCCGGCATCAGCAAGTCCCTTCAAAAATGCATATGCTTTGGTTTTTTTTACTGCTCTTATCATTCCAAAATCAGCAATTGGAGTCTTTAATTTTTTCCTGATAATTTCTCTGCCTATCAATAATCCGGTTAAATAAGCAGCAGGAATTGATTTTAAACTTCCTTCAAACTCGTCAGGCCAGCCATATCCTTTTAATTTTTTTGAAGTTATTCCTATTTCTACTTTGTCCTGTGCTTCCCTGCTTGTTATATATTCTGCAATTATGTACTTGTTTGTCTTTCTGAATATAATTCTGGGAGATTCCCCGCTGAGCATTTTTATTCTTTTATTATAGTCTGTTTTTCCCTGTCTTCGTCTTCTTTTAGATACTTTCATTTTCCGAGTTCTCCTATATAGTCTTTAAGATGTGATTTATTTTTGAAGAATTTATTTTTTATTTTCTTCCTTATATCTTCTCTTTCTTTTTTTGTTAATTTTTCCTTCATTTCAGACAGATATTTTCTCAATTTTCTGGTTAATTTTACATATTCTTTCTTTCTTTTATTAATCTTTTTCCTCAATTTCTCAACATTCTTTTTCTTCTTTCTTTTTTTGTGCCCTTTTCTTCCTTTGATTTTTTTAATGATTATAGCCCCGTCTCTGTGCAGGTCCCTTATATCCTGCTTTGTTATTGCTTCTTTTATTTCTTCCAGTCTTGCATTTACAAATTCAATTCTGCTTTCTCCGATTCTGAATGTTCTTGCAGCAAGCGCTTTTTTCTTTTTTAAATTCATTTTTTCTTCTCCTGAACTTGTTCAGAGATAGGTTTTTTTTCCATTTTCTCTGCTTTTTTTAGAATTTTGTTAATATTAATATTGAGGATTGTGATGTTTTTCTCTTTTGCTTTTTTTGCTATTTCTATCCTTTTTTTCTTTCCTATTTTTCCGATAATAGCAATTTCATTTTTTCCTATTTTTTCAAGTTCTTTAACATTCATTATCCTTACAGGTTTCTTGTTTTCTATAAGCCCTCTGCTTTCTTTCTCCTGCCTGAATCCTACCATTACTTTTATAGGGTATCCTTTTCTTTTCTCTCTTATTTTGCTGTGTCTTCCCTTGGCTCTTCTCCAGACTTGTTTTTTCTTTCTTTTCTTCCCGAGCCTTGAAAATTTTGTCCAGTTTCTTCTTATAAATTTCATTGTTATATTCCCTTCCCGCATTTATCTGTGATGAAAATTCCATCCTGAAATATTCTTCTGTCTCTCATTGAAATTCTTGTTGCATTTTCAAAATTTGCTGCTGCCTGTCCTGCGGTTTCAACATCTTTTGAAGTTATGACAATGACATCTTTTTCAACTTTCACTTCAGCTCCAGCCGGTATCTTAGCTTTTCTTGGAGTTTTTTCTCCGAGGAAATTTTTTATTAGTGCTTCATTTCCCTTTACTTCCACTGTTATCGGGAAATGGCTGAAGCAGATTTTAAGCTTGTATTCAAATTTCTTCTGAATGCCTTTTATCATGTTTTTAATATGTGCAGCTATGCTGTTCATCTTCCTTTTGTCTTTTTTTGTTGCCTTTTTGTTTCCTATTATTATCTTATTATCTTTCTTTTCCAATGTTAATTTTGAAATATCAAATTCTCTCTCATTTTCTCCTGCTGAATTCCTGACAGTTATTTTGGCTCCGTCTACTTCAACATCAATTCCTTCAGGTATTTCAATAATTTGTGTTAATTCTCTATGCATTTTAATTATAATCTTCTCCTTTTTCTTTTGGTATTAATTTATGAATCCGTGTGTAATAATCTTTAGATATTAATCCATCAATATATGCATCATAACGTTCGACATTCATACTTCTCTGCTCCATTCTATCTCTTGTTATTCGGTATATCTTATGAGCTCTGTCAAATTCTTTACAATTTATTCCGTATTCTTTTGATATTTTTTCCAATGCTCTGCACTGATCTATACACTTCCATATCATTTTCATTGCTATTATTGCTAAAAATTCTTTTGGTGTGATTTCCATTTTAGTAAAAATATGCTATTAAGCATCCTCCTGTCCCTTCTGCTAATGCCTCTTCATGGGTCATTAATCCCTTATTTGTTGAGATTATCAATGTTCCAATTCCCCTTGCCGGAAGATATCTTCTTTCATATTTGTCAATCTCGCCTTTCTGGACAGTAAATCTCGGCTTTACTGCTTTGCATTCGGAAATATCGCCTAGTGTTATTTCCACGCTTTTTTCTTTTGGATTGATTTTGTATTTTTTTATTGCGTCTTTTTGTTTCATAATCTTGAGAATTTCAATTAATAAATCTGAGATTTTCTCTATCTCTACGCTTTCCTTTCCTACCCTTTTCGCATTTTTTATCATGTTCAATGCATCAGCAATTATATCTTGTGACATTTTATGAGTATTTGTTGAAGCCTATTTCTGTTGCAATTTCCCTGAAACAGTGTCGGCATAAATTTAATCCGTATGATTTTATATGTGCCCCGAATCTTCCGCATCTTTCGCATTTTTTCATTGCTATTCCTATTTTTCTTTCTTTTGGTTTGTTATGTCTGATAAACTTTTCCATTTTAGCTGGCTTGTCCTTGAGTTGCTTCAAAATCTTTTTCCAATCGCTTGCTGTCATTTGAAATTTTCCCTGTATTTATTTCGAATGAATGGAAATCTTTGATTTGCTTTCATTTTTATATGAATTCTGTCTGGAAGTTATCTTCCATGAATTTAATTATTTCCTCTCTGCTTATCTTTTGTCTTGATGAAACTTTTCCCTTTTTTATCTTTCTTAATGCAACTCTTCTTCCTGCTCTTTTGAATACAACAGTTATATCAAGCCCCATGATTCCTATGTCTCTTTGGTATTCCATTCCCGGAATTTCAATGTATTCCTTTATTCCGAATGAAAAATTATTCTCGCTTATTTGTTTTCTCTTTAATTTGTTGTCAATAGCAGTCAGCATTCTCTTTAATATTTCTCCATTATCTTTCCTTATTGTTATCACAGCCCCCACTTCTAATTTTGGTCTGACCCCAAAAGCAGGAATTCTCTTATGTGATTTCATCTTTGAAGGATTTTTTTCTGTAATTAACTTAAGCAATCTAACTCCTTTGTCAAGCTGTTCTGCAGTTCCGCCTATGCTTAAGACAACCTTTTCTATTCTTATCTTTCTTGTTGGATTTTCAGTTTTCATTATTCAATAACCATTAATTGTTTAATTAAAATATTAATTTCTTTCTTATCTATCTTTATCTTTGCTGTTTTTTCTTTTTCATTTATTCCTTTTATTTCTCCTCTCTTTCCAATATGCTTTCCTGCAAACACAATTATTTTTGCTCCGTCTTTCAGAGGAAGGCATTTTTCTATTTTTCTCTCTTTTAAGCTTACAACAACCGAATCATTTGTATTGCATTTCATATCTGACAGGAAATTTCTTCCATCGCTTAAATTCAGCTGCACTTTCTTTTTCTTTAGTATTCTCTTGTTGATTATCTTTATTATTTTTTTATTTGCTTCATTTTCCTTTACTTCATTGAAATAAAACTTTCCTTTTTCTGAAAGTTCGAGCCTGTAATATTTTTTTAATGGAATTATGCTTAATACATCAAAAAACAATATATTTTCCCTCTCATCCCTTGCATTTCTTCCGTTTATCAAAATCTGCTTTAGATGAATTATTTTTTTTGCTTCTTTTCTTGTCTGTGCCAGTTTGAGCATATTTCTCAGGACAATCAGCAAAGGAATTCCATTTTCAGTATCAAATCTTGGTCTGACTATATAAGTTGAGCCTTTTCTCTCAATTGGCCATTTTTTTGGTATTTCCTGTCTTGTTAAATGACTCATTTTTTCTTCTCCTGAACTTGTTCAGAACCCTGTTTTTTTGCTTCTTTGATTTGTATTCTTTTTTTATCATCAAGATTCAATTCAATTATCTGAAGATTAGAAGGGTGCAGTTTCACATTTACCTTGCTTCCATCCTGTTTCTTGATTTGTATTCCTTCTATTTCTACTCTTGATTTTTTAGTGTTTATCCTGATTATTTTTCCCTGCTTTTTCCTTAATTTGCCTGTCATGATCCTTACAGTATCTCCTTTTCTTGCAGGAATGTTTCTTCTTCCGTATTTCTTTCTTAATTCTTTTGACAGATTTGCACTTAACAATTTCTTTTTGATATGTAATGGAGCATTTGCTGTATATTTCCTCTGCTTTGAAGGACGCTTGCTTGATTTCCAGTGTTTGCTAAATTTGTTTTTCATTTTAATATACGCTTGAAGCGATTTTTGCAACAGATTGCCATCGCTCCATAACCTCCCTTGCAACTACTCCCTTAATCTGAGTTCCTTTTGGATTCCCTTTTTCATCTTTCAATAAGGCAACTGCATTATCCTCAAATGCAACTCTCTCTCCGTTGAGTCTTCTGTATGACTTTTTCTGCCTTACAATAACTGCATCAAATACTTTTCCCTTCATGTCAGGAAGTCCTTTTCTTACACTAACTTTTACCCAGTCAGCAACTTTTGCATAACCCTGTCTTCCTTTCTTGCTTTTTCCGTGTTTTATTGAAACTAATTTTACAATCTTTGCTCCGCTATTATCTGCGGCATTCATAATTGCTCCGATGTTCAGTGCTCTTGTTACTCTTGCTGATATTGGCTTCATTTTATTTCTCTCCTGCTGATTTTATTTTTTTAATTACAGTGAAATGAACTATCTTGCTTAATGGCCTTGTTTCCTGGATTCTTATCAAATCGCCGATATTAATTTCATTTTCCATGCATTTTGGAAGATGGGCATGGATTTTTGTTTTTGATTTGTAGTATCTTTCATACTTTCTTGAATAAATCATTCTTTCCAGCTCAATTGCTATTCTTGTAGGGAATTTCTTTGTGACTCTTCCTTCAAAAACTCTTCCCCTCACGCTAAGTTTTCCGTGAATATAGCACTTGCTGTCATTGCATCCGGCTACAGCTGGTTTTGATTCTTCTTTCTGTTTCTTTTCGTTGTTTTTCTTTTTCATTTTCTTGTTGTTTGGTGTGCCGAGCGACTTCGCGGAAGTGAGGTCCGGGTCATACAAGCGGGATCGCGAGTTTTTCGCCCTTTAACTGATTGATTCAGCGTCGAATCCGAGCTTCACAAGGACTTCTTTTATCTTCTTCCTGTGGTCTCCCTGGAGTTCTACTTCATTGTTTCTGTAAGTTCCTCCGCACGCAAGCTCGTTTTTCAGGGCTTTTGCGGTTTCCCTTATATCCACTCCGCTTAATCCGTTCACAATAGTGACGTACTTACCGTACCTTTTCTTCTCTACGGTCACTTTTATGTTTTGCGAACCCTTTGCGATTTTCTCGCACACACAGGCCTGTTTTGGCAGGCCGCACTTTGGACATATTTCCATTGTTTTTAGTGATTCTCAACATTTCTGTTTTCTTGTTTGTTGAGTGTGAGTATTCTTGCAATCATTCTTTTTACTTCTTTTATTTTTGAAGTTCCTGCTTTTGATGCACTGACTTTTGCTTTTATCAGTTCCAGTTTTAATTCTTCAATTTTTTTCATTCTTTCTTCTTTGTTCATCTTTTGGATATCCTTAAATTTTATTGCTGTCATTATGCAAAACCTCCTTGGTTTTGTATTTGTTTACAACCTTTAGGTTGTGCTGAAAATTTCTGTTCTGTCATTATTCTTTCTTCTCCTTTTTCTTTCTTGTTTTTTTCTTCGGCTCTTCCTTTATTTCATCAGCTTTTGCTGAATTCATTTTTAATCTGTCTATTACATCTTTGTTGATTATTATTTTGTCTTTCAAAATTGCATAAGGTGAAAGAATGCTTACTTTGACTCCGACTGTTCCTGGTTTTGTCTGTGCAACTGCCTTGGCTCTATCAACAACTTTTGCGCTGTCCCCTACTTTCTTTAAATATCCCTGTGAAAATCTCCATTGTTTTGCTCTTGAGCCTGGAAGTTTTCCGCTTAATCTTATCTCAACACCAAGTGCCCCTGCATCCATAATTTTCTGCAGGCTTTTGTATGCTATAACTTTAAATTTAAGGGGGCCAAGTCTCTCTAATCCAAGAGCAATCTCGTCTGCAATTATCTGCGCATCAAATTCCGGCTGATTTATCTCTTCTATTTCAACTCTCGGATTTTCAAGTTTGAATTTTGTTTTTAATACATTAGTAAGCTCATCTATTCTTTCCCCCCTCTTTCCGATAACTAATCCCGGCTTGTTTGTAGAAACAATAACCTTTTCTCCTATAGGGGTATATTCTATTCTGACTTTGCTGATTTTTCCTTTTCCAAGTATGCTTTTGATATATTCCTTGATGGTAAATTCATCTTTCTTGAATTTTACAATTGCTTTTTCTTCCATTATTGTTTTGCCCCTAATTTATTTTTTTCAATTACTTTAATTTTAACATGAGTTCTTTTTCTTCTTATTGCGCCGAATCTTCCATAAGGTTCTGAAGCTTTGTTTGGAATTGCTTCTGTGATTATTGGCTCTTCCAGCCCGTTTACATTTGCATTTGCCTTGAGAGTTTTCAGCATTTTTATAAAATATCCAATTGCATTTATCGGATATCTTCCTGCCATTATCCCCTTTCCTTTTTTATGGGGAATTTCTCCCCTCATTGGAATTACTCTCTTGAATTTTGTAACCTCTTCCAAGTCAGCAATTGCTTTGTCTATTGTTTTTCCTCTTATGAATCTGCAGATATCTACTGAAACTTTTGTTGATATCGGAAGGCTTACTCCATTGACAATAGCCTCGTCCTTTTTCACTCTCTCTTTCTTTTGTATTGTTTTCTTTTCAGATAGTTTTTTTAATTCTTTATCTTCTTTTTTAATTTCCTCTTTTGTTTTTGTTATCTCTTGTCCAATTCCATTTTTATCAGATGGATTTTTAATTATTCCTTTCTGAATTTTACTTCCAGCTTTTTTAATAGCCTTCATCATTTCTGGATTATAATTTTTTTCTGTCATTATGAAAATTCTTCTGAATTTTTATTTGTGCTGAATTTCTGTTCTGTCATTATGCAAAACCTCCTGTTTTTGTATTTGCTTGCGATCTTTAGGTTGTTTACAACCTCTCGTGCCCTTTAGGATATTGGGTTGTGCTGAAAATTTATTTTCTGTCATTTTATTTCTTAGCCTGTGCTTTTGAGCCCTTTGTTGAGCCTATTCCTGCAGCACCATGTTTAACCTTGCTTCTTGTGGGAGAGAATTCTCCTAATCTGTGTCCGAGCATTTCCTTTACTATTTCAACAGGAACAAATTCATGTCCGTTATAAGTAGAAATTTTCATTCCAACCATCTGGGGTACAATTATAATTGTTCTTTCATGTGTCCTGATAGGCTTATTTTTTTCTGCTTTTTTCTTTGCCTTGTTTACAAAATCCTCGATTTTCTGGAACTGCCTTAATGCACTTCTTCTCTGCCTTGATTTCAGATATTTTGCGAACTCTCTTACGTTTAGGGCTTTCAGTTCTTCAATTGTTTTTCCCTTGAATGTATATTGTTTTTTTGATGATTCTATTATTGGTGTCATTTTTATCTTTTTCTCCTTCCTGTTCTTCTTGGCCTTAACAATCCCACTCTTGCTCCTGGAGGCGCATTTCTCTTCGCAATCTTGCTCTTGATTCTTTTTCCTCTTCCAGAACCAAATGGATGGTCTATGACATTCATCTTAAGAGCAGATGTTCTTGGCCATAATTTATTTCGTGATTTTTTAATATAAAAACTCTTACCTGCTTTTATAAGTGGTTTTTCAAGTCTTCCTGCACCGGCAATAACACCAATAATCGCCCTGCATTTTTGATTAAATTTTTTCTCTTTTTTTGATGGCATTAACACAAAGATATCTTCTCCGATAACTCTGTTTACAACAGCAGAACTTCCTGCAGTTTTTATAAAAAGCCCTCCATCTCCTGGCTTGTTTTCAATGCAGTATATGGATGTTTTTATCGGAATATTTTTCAGCTGAAGAATATTTCCGTTATTTATTTCATTTCCCTCAAATTTTATTTTTTGCTCTTCAATCATTCCTTTGCATGCAGGAATATAAAAAATTCCATCGTTGTATTTTATTTTTGCCAAAGGAGCAGAATGCCCTATTGAATTTATCAGCTTAAGAACTGTTCCTTCCCCTTTTAGTTCTCTTGGATATTTCAGCCTGTATACAAATGCCCTTCTTCTTACTCTGTAACTGAAGCTTCCATGCCCTCTCGCCTGAACAATTATTCTTTTACCCATTTTATTGTTTTGCCTCGTTTAATATTTTTAATAATCCTGATTTAATCCTATTGTCTTCTATTTCTCTTATTTTATCTTTTGGGATAACACTAATTGAAGAAGATGAAATGGGGGTGTAACTTACTGTGTTATTTTTAAAGATAGACCAGTGATCCTCAACTATTATATAATTTGGATTTTTAGACGGCTTTTTATCTATGAAAAAATGTATCCCTTTATTTTCTCCTAAATATGTACCCCTCATCATTTTACTTTTTGGGTATTCTTCTACCCAATAATTTTTTCCCATAGTTAATTCAGCTTTCATTACATTAATCCTAATTTCGTTGCTACATCAATAGCAGGAAATTCTTTCTTTAATTGAGCATAAATATATTTCTTGTTTCCCCTTATCATTGTCCTTAACTTTTGAACTTTTACTTTTAGCAAATTTTCAATTTCGCTTTTTATTTCTGGTTTTGTCTTTTCTTTTTCTGTCATGAATGTCAGAATATTCTGGCTTTCTATCATCATTACTGCTTTTTCTGTTACTATTGGTTTCATCATTTTGCTAACTCCTTAGGAATTTTATATTTTGAATATTCTGAAAAAAGATTTTTTCCGTATATCAGTCTTGAGAAGCATTCTCCTGTTAATTTTGCATCTTCAAGGGCATTATGTGCTGTTCCTATTTTAATAACATCTCCACGGTCACCTATAATCCTTCTTGAGTCTGGCATTCCGCAGAATTCTAAGACTTTTGGAAGTCCCATTCCGCTGTGATCCCCTTCTATTAATAACTTATTTTCAATATCCATGTATCTTGCCTGTGCAATAGAGTGCAGGTCAAAACTTCTGTAATGGAATGGTATTTCAAGTCCATATTTTCCGGCTTTTGTAAGTATATATCCAAAATCCCATTGCCCCTGGAATATAAGATTTTTTATTCTGATATCTTTAATCCATCTGAAAAAACTATTTAGCATTTCTTTCTGACTTTGTCTTTTTTTATCTCTAAGTTCTTCTTCTGTTTTTCCTACAACTTCCAAGGCTCCTTTTTCTGCTGTATCTTCATCATCTAATCTTGCTTCCTGTAAAAATTGATTTGAAGGTTTCTCTAATTCCAATGCTCCAATCTGCCATAATCCTCCTTTGTTAAAATCAAAAGAAGTGAATTCTGTATCAACAACTATCATTTTATTCTTTCTCCTAAATTTTTAATTGCTTCTTCAGTATAAATTGTAAGTCTTCCTGCACCGCCGTCTGCCAAATCTGTCACATTCAGTTCTTTTGCATTTCTTACATCTATGGCATTTGTTCTTATTTTTTCCTTGTTTCCTGTAACAAGGAGCAAGCCAAGGCTTTTCTTGTATTTTCTTCCTCTTAATTTTCCTTTTCCGCTTCTTATTTTTCTTTTCTTTAGAGATACTTCAAACAAAACCTCTCCAAGAATATTTTTCAGGCTTGAAATTAATTCTTTTGTCTTCAGCGAGATTATTTTTGATTCCACAATAATGGGCAATCCTGAAATTTTTTTGTCTTTTAATCTCTCATATCTGTTGCTTACAATTTTCTCATTTGCTGTTGCGCTTAATGCTCCTTTCAATGCAAGAACCATTTCTTTTTTATTTATCCTTTTTGTATTTATCATTGAAATGGCTTTTGGAGGATGAGCTCTTCTTCCTCCGACAGCGCTTGGAATTTCTGCTGCAACCCAGTTAAACTGGCTTCCTCTTCTTGTCATTATTTTTCTAGGAACTCTTGACATACCTCTTCCATATGAACTTTTCCAGACATGCCTTAAGTGCTTTATTTTTCCGCTTGCAGAATGCTGTTTTCCTCCCACAGGAGAAGGTGAATAAGGCTGTCTTGTTTTTTTCGCCTCAATAACTTTTGCAATAATGTCTTCCCTTACTGTTTCAGAAAAGGCTTTAGGCAATTCAATGCTTCCTTTTTCTTTTCCATGAATATCTAATATTTTTGATTTCATCTTAACTCCAATAACTCAAAATTTTTCTTTTTAGTTTTTTTAGTTTCCCTTAATGCCTTTGTAATAAGCAATTGTCTCTTTGCAGGCCCCTGAACACTTCCTGTTACAACAAGATAATCTGTTTTTATATCTCCGAAATTTTTTATTCCCTTAAATTTGTCCTCGGCTTTTCCCATATCCAGTATTTTATTATTATAAGATACTCTTGTGAACATCCCTAATTGTCCTGCCTGAGGAGCCCTGAAACTTACTCTTGTTGGATGCCATGGCCCGAGATTTCCTGGTCTTCTTACACCTTTTTCAGATTTATGGGACTTTAATGTAATTCCAAATCTTTTTACAGGTCCCTGCAGTCCTTTTCCTTTTGTCAATCCTCTGAAATCAACCAATTTTCCTTTTTCAAAAATATCTGAAACTGAAATCTCTTTCCCTAAATTTGCTTTAATAAAATTAATCTTATTATCCAAATTTCCCCCAATAGCAATTTCGCTCAAGTCAGGAGTCTTTTTTATCCCTGTTTTTTTTACAACAGAATAGCATAAAATTCTCGCATCATCATAGTCCCCTGAAAATTCTTCTATTTTTTTTGATTGTTTAGGAATTTTTATTATTCTTTTTAATTCCTTGTCCAAATTTTCATTCAGGACTTCCTTCACTACTTTGCCATTTTTGTAAAATCTTACAGAGAATATCTTTAATGGAGGGCATTCAATAATTGTTACAGGGACAATAATCTTTTTTCCTTTTGTCATTGAGTCAGGAGTTTCATCTTTCACAAAAGCAGAAGCCATTCCTGATTTATAGCAGATAAATCCCTTGAGTTTTGGTTGAGAATCAGTTATTGCATTCCAGTTAGCACTAGGCAAAATTCGTCTAGCCCTTTTTCTTGGCCAATATTGTAAACTTCCTTTCCTTGGTGATTTCGGTGCTGCCATTTCTTATATTTTTCAATAATGCGGATATTATCATTTTAACTAACCCTGGATAAAATATTGAGAAAAAAGGTATTTTTAAATCTTCCCTACGCCTCAAATTCAACTTCACTTTTCATTTCGTTTTCGTCAATTACAGCCCTTCTTATTATCTTTCCTTTTCTTTGGGATTTTTCCCTTATGATTGCGAAATCCTTTTCATTTTTCAGCTCATTTGGGATTACAATTGATTCAATCATGAAGTCATGGGCAATTATTGCCTCCTTGAAATCAGGTTTTTCCCAGACAAAGCCCTTTCCCATATTTGCATCTGTTGTTACCATCTTGCAGAAATCAGGCTTAGGAGTTTCCTCTTTGTTTTTCGGCTTAGTGGATTTCGGAGCCTTTGGCTTTATCTTTAAGGAATCCTCATTGGCTGAAAAACTAAGCGCAAAGAAATTTTTTGGGAATTTTTCCAGCAGTTTAAGAATTTCTTCTCCTGACATTTCCTGTTCAATTGAATAGTTCTTGACTCCCTGAAATTGGGAAATTTTCTTGAATTCCAGTTCTCCCTTCAGGTTATTTGTTCCAATTATTGAACCGGTAACATTTGTTTTGTTTTTCCCTAATTTCTGCGCCAAAATTCTTACAAATTCGTTGCCAAATTCTGCTGTTGTTGAAATTGTAAATTTGTTTCCTGTTTTTTTTACCTTGACAATTGCCCTATCTTTAAATTCTCCTCTGCTGAATTTTTGAAATTGCATATGCACGCTTTCATCAATCCTCTTATCAAATATCTTTTTTATAAAATTCATTTGAAATCTAAAATATTTTTGTCAGATTTAACTTATAAATGTTTTCTTAAATCCATATCAGAACTTTTATAAATTTGATTATTATATTATATATCAAGGAGTATACATGATAGATGAAGCTTATTTTAGAAAGATTACTACAACAGTAATTATAGCTGTTTTGATGATTCTGTCTTTCTTTCTGTTAAGGCCATTATTGCTGTCAGTAATTACAGGTTTTATATTGGCATTTATATTTTCCCCTGTTTATAATTGGCTTTATAAAATAACAAAATTCAAAAATTTCCCAGCTATTCTTATATGTGTTCTTCTCGCAGCCCTGATTATCCTCCCTCTTTGGTTTTTTACACCCATGATAATTGATGAATCAATAAAACTTTATCGTGTATCACAGCAGTTGGATATTGTAGCGCCTCTACAAAAAATATTTCCCTCTTTGTTTGCCTCACAGGAATTTTCGCAGGAAGTCGGTTCAATCACACATTCTTTTATTACTAAATTGACGAATTCATTAATGAATTATCTCTCTAATATAATTCTTGATTTTCCAACTATAATGTTGCAAATCTTTGTTGTATTCTTTACATTTTTTTATGCACTTAGGGATAAAAATCAGATAATAAATTATATCAAAAGTTTACTTCCATTTTCAAAAGAAATTGAAAAAAAATTATTTGAATCAACAAGAGATATAACTTTTTCAGTCTTATATGGACAGGTTATTCTGGGATTAATCCAAGGAGTAATCCTTGGTATAGGTTTTTTTGCCTTCGGAGTTCCAAATGCTTTCCTTTTGACTATTTTTGCTATGTTGGTGGGGATTCTGCCACTTATTGGTCCCTCTATCATAGGCATACCCGTAATAATATTCTTTCTCATAGCAGGGAACACACTTTCTGCATTTGGGATAGTTATATTCACATTCATTTCTTCATTTTCTGATAATCTGTTAAGACCATTAATTGTTTCAAAAAAAACTCAGCTTCATACAGCATTAGTCTTAACAGGCATGGTTGGGGGTTTTCTCCTTTTTGGGCTCTTGGGGTTCATACTCGGTCCGTTAATATTAGCATACCTGATAACAATAATTGAAGTTTACAGGAATAAGCCCATACCTCATGTTTTAATAAAAACTGATAAGAACAAGAATTAAAGATAAATATAAAAAACGATTCTTCTTTTTATATATTAGAAAAGTAAACAAGAGGGAGAAATATGGAATTAAAAATAAAGCTTCTAAAATGGTCTGCAGGAATTCCTGTAGCAATGCTGAATGAGAATACAGCGAATTTGATAGGGGTGAAGACAACAGGAAGAATTTTTATAAAAACTCTATCAAAAAATCCCGGCGGACTTTCAACAATAGTTGATATTGCAAAAACTCTTGTCAAGAAAAATGAAGTAGCAATTTCTTCTGAACTTAAGGAAAGGTTATCATTAAAGAAAGGGCAAAAAGTTGATGTGGACCTTTCTCCTGCTCCGAAAAGTCTGGCTTTTATAAAAAAGAAAATGAACGGAGAGATGCTTTCACAGAAAGAAGTTAATGAAATAATCAAGGATGTGGTTGATAACTCTCTTTCAGAAGCGGAAATTGCTCTCTTTATTTCTTCAATGTATGAAAAAGGCATGAATATGAAAGAGACAATTTATCTTATCAATGCCATATTCCATTCAGGCAAGACATTAAAATTAAATTTAAAAAATAAATTAATAGCAGACAAGCATTCTATAGGCGGGATTCCTGGCAACAGAACAACTCCTATTGTTGTTTCAATCTGTGCTGCTGCAGGATTGATTATGCCGAAATCTTCATCAAGGGCAATAACTGCCCCCGCAGGAACAGCTGATGTAATTGAGACAATAGCAAAAGTTGAATTTTCTGTAAAAGAACTTGAAAAAATTGTAAAAAAAGTCGGGGCTTGCCTGATTTGGGGCGGCTCACTGGAAATTGTGCCTGCTGATGAAAAAATAATCTCAATAGAAAAAATGCTGAATATAGATCCTGAGGCACAGCTTCTTGCTTCAATAATGTCAAAAAAACTTGCTTCAGGTGCAAAATATATTCTGATAGATATTCCTTACGGAAAAACAGCAAAGGTTAGCAAAGAAAAAGCTCTTGGATTAAAGAAAAAATTTGAATTTCTCGGAAAGCATTTTAACAAAAAAATGAAAGTGGTTTTAACAAGAGGAGATGAACCAATCGGCAATGGAATAGGTCCTGTTCTTGAAATAACAGATATAATAAAAGTGTTAAAACAGGATGAAAACAGGCCCCTGGACTTGGAAAACAAATCACTTTATTTATCAGGCGAACTTCTGGAACTCACAGGAAAAGCAGAGAAAGGGCAGGGGATAAAACTGGCAAAACAAATTTTGGAATGCGGGAAGGCATTTGAAAAATTTAAAGAGATTATTAAGGCGCAGAAAGGGACTTTAGACCATCTTAAAACTGCTAAATTCAAAAAAAATATATTAGTAAAAAGAAACTGCCAGATTATAGGATTTGACAACAAGAAAATAAATTATCTCGGAAGAATCACAGGATGCCCGATGGATAAATCTGCAGGACTTTATCTCTACAGGCATGTTGGGGATAAGCTGAAAAAAGGGGAAAAGATTATTACAATTTATACAGAATCCAAATCAAGGTTAAGAGAAGCAATAGAATTTTATAAAAGTCAAAAGCCTATAATAGTTAAAAACAACTAATTTTTTAAACTCTTTATTTATAGATTATTCATGGTTGATAATTTTTACAAGAAAAAACTTACTGAATATTTCAAGAGAAATCTAAGAAAGAAATATCCTGTTGATACATTAAGGATTGCTTTGATGAATCAGGGATATTTAAGAGCGACAGTTGATGAGGCAGCAAGAGAGGCAATCAAGGAACTGGCATCAGAAGCGCCTGTCTTAAAAGATGCTCCCCAGATTGAGCATGAAGTTATTGCTGATGAAGAGCCTGTTATTGAGAAAAAATCTTTCTGGAAAAAGATTGTTGGATTTTTTAAGAGATGATTTTTATCTGATAGCAAGTTTTAAAATCTATTAATTAATCTATAATTTATATTCAGCCTCCGTCGCATAATGGTATTGCACCGGTCTTGAGAACCGGGCCCTTTGGGCTTCCAGGTTCGATTCCTGGCGGGGGCGTTTATCCCTTTAACTATATGATATTTTTTCATGTTCCCATAGAAAAAATACACAGCAAAATATCAAGAAATAATTCTCCCTTTATCTCTTTATTTTAGTTGTAGTAGTTACTGAAGTGCCCTTAGGCAATGCAGCTCTTCTAGATCTTCTTGAACGTTTATGATGTGCAGGACCTTTTCCTCTTGGTCCTCTAGCTCCCTTTTGTCCTTGAATGGCTTTTACTGGTCCTGGAATTATCAAGCCAAGCATTAGTAAAATGAATCCAATGACTGCAGAAGCATATGCCCACTCTACAGGAACAGTAATGCTGGCAGATGACGTGCGAGTATCTGCCCCCCCGCTTCCTGCAGTAGTTGTATCTGCTTTAATTTGCTGCATCGGTACAAAATATAATAATCCTCCGATAACTAGAAAAATCACACCGAAAATAATAAGACTTGTTCTCATTTTATTTTTTTATTTATTAAATGTTTAAGCTTTTTTTATTGTATGAGCTATGACTGAGATTATAAACAAGATTACAAAAATTATTGCTAGCCATTTTGCTATTGTAAGTGAAACTCCTGAAATAAGCCCAAATCCCAACACTCCTGCAACAAGAGCTACTACTAGAAATATTACTGCCCAAATCAGCCAACTTGATAAACCTCTTTTGTCCCTTTTCTTTTCCTATTAATTATATAAAAAGAATTATGGTTTATATATTTTACGGGATATATATCCAAAAGATATAATTCATACTATCTGATTAAAATTTACCATCTATTTTTTCAAATCCTTTCAGAACTCTTTCATCAGGACTTAACAGGTAAACATGGTCGTCCTTGAATCTCAAGCCACGGTATATTCTCTGGAGAAGTTCCCTTCTTGCTTTATCTTTGTAAAAATCCCAGTAAGAATTAGGGTTTGTTTTTTTCAGTATGTTCCAAAACGGAGATTTTACATCAGGATTGGGATATTTTGTGAAAACAATGCTGTTGCACTGTTCTCCTGGGAAATCAATTCCTCTTGTGCACTTGGTTGAGAATAGCACATCAACTTCTTTGTTTTTAAAACTGCTGACATCTTTTCCTGTCTTGTCGCTTTGGATTTCTTTTAATGCCTCTCTGCTGATTATATTTTTCAGGACAAATTTTTTCATTTCCAATTCATCAGGCAAATCATAAAAAGAATTTATATGAACTAATGTTGGTTTTTTTGAAATTTCAACGCATTTGTCAAGAGCTCTGAGATATCTTTCTCTGTCATTTATAGGATATTTGCAGTCAAATTCCAAACCAGTTATTTTTATTTCAATGCTTCCCTGCTGTTCTGTTTCTGCTTCCAGAATTTTGAAATTCTCCAGCCCGAATATGCTTCTTAAAATATTTTCAGAATGAATTGTTCCCGACATCATGATTATTATCTTGTTCTTCTCAATCATCTCTTTCATTCTTTTGGCAAGGTTTGTAGTGACTGCTTCAGCAATGAGGTTATTTTCCTTTTTGCTGAAAGTAAGGTATGTCTCATCAAAAAATTCATCAAATATTCTTGCTGTTTCTGCAACCTCCAGCAAATAGCTTTCATCATCAATTTCATAAAGAAAATCCTGATTCTCAAGAATCAGCTTGAACAAATCATAAACTTCTGTTTCTTTTAGGGGGATTATATCCTTTGAAAAAACAGCGTGCTGTATCCTTGCATTATTTTTTATCTCTTCTATTATCCTGCTTATTTTTCTTATGGTTAATTCAGAATCTTCATGCTCGGAAAAAATCTGATTCAGGGAATTCTGCAGCCTGTCTACATTTATTATTCTCTGGTTTGAGAAACTGTCAAGAAACTCGTCGCATTCATCAATAATTTCTGCTTCTGTTTCTGGTTTTCTGTTCATGCTGGATTCCAGCTTGTATTTAAGGGAATTAAAGACAAGAACATCTGCATCAATGAATGAATTAAACTGCTCATAGAATTTGCATCCCTGTTTTCTTTCATAAAATGTGAATTTCATGCCCTTCAGCCCGGTATAGCTTCTTTTTCTCGCATTCTCAAAATGTTTTCCGTTCATTTCAAATCTCTCAGGAAAAACAGGAGACCAATAAGGGCAAACAGGAGCAATAGAAGCTCTTTTCACATCCTTTATTGTGCGAAAATTTTTCATGTTGAAATGGTTATTCTGCTTAAGATATTCATGTATTTTTCTCGCATTTTTTTCTTTTATTTCTATTTTGCATGGAAGAGAAGGATTATCAGCAGAAAGATTTGTTTCTTTGTCTCTTCTTTCAAAAATTTCATTCAGTTTCAGATTCCTCTCTTCCCTGAAAACAGGAACATTCTGCTCTTCCAAAAATCTGCATTTGTGATTATTCCTTCCTGTTATGACGCTTATCTTCAGCCTTTCCCCATTTTCATTCATCAGATATTTCTTTTTTTCATAATCTTCCTTATATTGGTTCTGGAGAACTTTTCCCGGAACGACAATGCTCGTTTTTCCCACCTCTTTTGCAATGTTTAATGCTATCGCTGATTTTCCTGTTCCGCAAACTCCTTTTATAAAAATTATTTTATAACCTTTTTTTATAGAATCCAAAACTTCTTGTACAACATCTTCCTGAGTTTTTCCATTAGAAAATTTCAGGGGCTTGAGAAAATCTTTTTCCTGGTATAAATTCCACATCCTTTTTTCACCTAAAATAATAATTTAGAGAATTAGTTATAAAGTTTGTGGGGATAGTATTTTATAAAAATCTGAAACTCTTTCTATTGCTTTATTCATCTTCCATTCATCTGTGAAAGTATAAATCTCGAAATCACTCGGGACTTTTTTTTCATTATAGAGAAATTTATTATTTAATCTTCTTAATCCCCTTTTTTCAGTTTTCCAATAAGATTTAGATTCTTCTATCCATTTTTCTTTGTTTATTATTGGTTGCGTAGTCCAACTATCATTCCCGATGTAAGCCCCCACTACATTTACATTCCCATCTCTCAAAAATTCAATAACCCTTTCAAGAGTTATTCCCCCTATAAAATCCACATCAGAAAGAATTACTCTTTTACCTTTTATTTTTAACATCTCTTCGTCGTCCATTATTGGTTTTTCCATCTTTCTTTTATGATATGAATAATCAATCTCAGAATATGAATATCCTACCATCTCAAACATTTTTGCATAAGGAATTCCAGCGGTCTTTATTCCCACAACTGCTTCATATCCTTTTTCTTTTAATTGCAATGCTGCATCAGTATGTAATATTATTTTATAAGAATCATCATATTCAAAATTATCGTCATTACGATGATAACAAAATATCTTACAATTCCCTCCCCATTTAGACAATAATAAATTTTTCAATTCTTCTTTCTTTTTTTCCAATAATTCTTTTTGTACTTTATATCTATACTGAGGAAAGAAAAATTTCTTTAATTTTTCTGTTAAGTCCTTTATCATAAATTTGTGTAGAAAACTATCTTATAAATCTTATTATACTAAAAGCCCAACTAGAAAAAGTTGAGGTTTGAGTTTTATTGAACTGAATAAACTTAAAATTATCCAAATAAAGCGCTCAAACCTTCTGCTGCAGCTTCTTTCTTTTCTTCTATCTTATCTTCTTTCTTTTCTTCTTTAGGGGCTGCTGCCGGAGCTGCTGCCATTAGGCTTGCGCTCTCCAGTTCCTTGTCTATGTCAACTCCCTTCAGGCTTGCGACAAGAGACTTGATTTTTGATTCGTCTGTCTGCCCGCCTGCAGCTGCAACAACACTTTTCAAATTATTCTCGTTGATTTCTTTCCCGAGTTTGTGCAGTAAAAGTGCTGCGTATACATTTTCCATTTTATTTATTTTCCTCCGAGCGATTTTCATCGCTGACTGAATTTACTTCAGGAGCATTCTCAAATTTTTCCAGGGCTTTTGCATTTGTATGTGCCCTGAGCAAAATGAATTTGATTGTGTCAGGAGTTGCATATCCTATTTCAACAGCAAACGGCAATGATTTTCCGAATGCTTTCTTCAGATTTTCTATCGCTTCTTCTCTGTTAATTTTTATATCTAAATAAATCTTTTTTTCATGAGAATCATATCCTGCAAGAGGGATAAGATTTATAGTAATTGGTTTGATGTCAAGCTTATTCAGAACATCAGCAACTGCAGCAGAAATTTTCTCTCCTTTTTTGATAAGGACTTTTGATTCCTTGATGCTTAATTTTCCCTTGTCTATCATTATCTGAAGCCCGACTGCCCCAAGTTCGCTGATTGCAGGACCAGGAGTTAATTCGGTTGGTCCGGCAGGAATTTCAATATCTTCAGGAGCTTCCTGTCCTGCTTTTGCCTTTGCAGGATTTTTGTTTTTTACAAGTTCTGCAGCAAGTTCAAAGCAATCCATATCTGAAAATAATACTGCCACATTCTCATTAATTTTCTTGTTTATTTCCCTGATTTTTTCATCCTCAGATGAATCCAAAGCCCTGATAATCAGATTTTTCTTTGGAACTTTGACTATGGCTTTCCCTCTTAATCTTTTCACAATTTCCTGGAATTGGGAAGCAGGAATGTTTTTTATGGATGCAATTAACACAGTCCTTTTTTTCTTTATCAGTTCTGTAAGTTCTTTTACTGTCTTTTTTTTCACTTCAGATACGTGTGTTGTTTTTCCTGATGTTTTTTTTGTCATTTTTATCTTATCTTTATCTTTTGCGGTTTAGTCATGGTGAATTTTAATTCTATATTTTTTATGTTGTCTTTTCCCTTTAGAAGGGCTTTCATGACAGAATTATAAACAGTAATTATATTTTCTATAAGTTCTTCATTTTTCATGCTTTGTTTTCCGATAGAAATTTTTATGCTTGCTTCTTTTGTTTTTATTTTGACGCTATTGTTAATTTTATTCTTCAGTTCATTTATTGCCTTGTCATCAGCATTCATTAAAATCCCCAATTGCGGTGACGGCATTTTGCCTGCTGGTCCAAGAACTCTTCCAAAAGTCGTTGCGATAATTGGCATTAAACTTGCCTGCGCAATGAAGAAATCATATTTTTTTGCTAATTTTTTCAGCTCTTTTTTATCTGAATATTTTTTGAATTCTGCTTTTGTTATTGTTTCAACATTATTGTTCTTGACTTCAAGAAAAGCGCATATTTTTTTCTCCTTGATTTTATGCGGAACAGAAATAAACAGGTTTACCTGGTTTTTCTTGACATCAAATTTTTGCAGATTTATAATTAAGTCAACGCTTTGGTCAAATTTTCTTTCAGGATTTTTTCTGAGTTCATTTAATGCTGTTTCCAGCTGTTCATTAAGTTCCATTTTACAGTTTTTTATCTCCAACTTAATACGCTAACGCCATAGAATCTATGCGCCAACGAAGTTGTACAATCGATAAATCTTCAAGAAAAAATGCATTTATAAATTTAACCTATAATGTTTTCTTGGTAATTATCACAATAATTCTTATAAATGAATTTAATTTTTTTCATGTATGGAATTTATAGCATTATTATCATCAGGGAAAGGGACATGGGCGCAGGTTTCAGGACTGATAAAATACGGCGAATGGGAAAAAATAATTCTTTTGGGCGATGATTTTGCAAAACAATTTACAACTGAAAAGCCGTTTGAATTTATCAGGATTGACCTGAACAAAAAACTAAAGGACTTGAAAGATGAGTTCAGTGAAAAGTTAAAGGGAAAAATTAACGGAACAGAAGTTGCTCTTTCAATAGCATCTGGCGACGGAAAAGAGCATATGGCTTTGATTTCTGCTTTGCTCAATTTACCTGCCGGGATAAGATTTGCTGCCCTTACAAAAGATGGCGTGATTGATTTATAATTATAATAATCCTTAAATATTTCTTTTTTTCTGTATTTAGCTATGAGAGAAGGAGAAGTTTTCATAGATGATAAAAAAAATAAAAAATACTGGGAAAAAGACGGAAAACTTTCTACACTTTCCTGCAAAAACGGCTTTTATATTCTTGAACTTCACGGAAATCCATATGAAAGGGGTTTTGCCCACGGAATGCTTTTGAAAGAGCAGATTGAAAAGATAGATATCGTTGGATATTATGGTGGTTTTTTGGAAAGCCTTTTTGAGAGTTCTGATATAATAGATAAAATTCCCTGTTTCTTAAGAAAGACATCAGCAAAAGTTCTTGAGCAGTGGTATTATTCTCCCTTAGAAAAAAGGTGCCTTGAAGAAACAAAAGATGAGATGCACGGAATATGTGACGCTCTTGGCTGGGGGAAAAGAAAAAGAAAACAGGCATTGCGCTCTATATTTGCTCCTGATATACTTGAACATCTTGTGGCAGGACATTTGAAAGTAGGGGAAGAGACACTTGGCAGTTATTATCTCGCAGGGTGCAGCGCTGCATATGCCAGGGGAAGAGCACTTAAAGAAAATTCTGATGTTATAAAAAATTTTGAGGATTATGCATTATTAGCAAGAAATCTTGATTTTCCAGGAGTATTTGTCTGGAGAAACCCCACAATAATTTTTGCACACCCCACTGAAAAGCTTACAATACTGGAAAAAGGAAAAATGAGAAAAACAGACGAAATAAAACAACCCTATATTTATATTTCAACTGCTGGATTTCCGGGATTTGGTCTTACTGGATTAAATTCATCCGGACTGGCAATGGCAACTTTTGTCTGCCTTTCAAAAAATTGCTCTATGGAAGGAATGTCGATGCTTAACTGGAATAATTATGTTTTAACACATGCTAGAAGCATGAGAGATGTAAGGGAGATGGCAAAAAATCCTGATTTAAAATGCATGTCTCCTCATGTGCTGATGGTTGCTGACGGAAAAGAAGCGCTTTCATTTGAAGTCGATTCTGTAAACAAAGACATAAGAAATTCGCAATTTGACATTCATGCCCAGACAAATCATTTTTTTTCTCCTCTTCTTCATAAACAAGAATTAAAATATCCATTACTAACAGATTTTACTCGCGGGAGATATTCTCTTATATACACTGCTCTTGATAATCATTCCGGGCATCTTACTTTGCAGCAAATGATAAATATAATATCCTGCAATCTAAATCTAAAAGAAGGAAAAACAGCGCTGACAGGAGATATTCCTTCACAGGCGACTACAATTACAAGTGTTGTTTTCAGGCTTGCAGGTGAAGCGTGGGAGAATTATGATATAAGCAAGAATGAAATATGGGTTGCATCTGGAGTTCCTCCTGCTGTTTGCTATAACCCTTATTACAAATTTGGTTTTAATAAAGATTTTTCATGGGACGAGGAAAATCAAAGCCCGTCAGTTTCAAGGTCTGCAGATCCTTTTATTGGGAATAGTCCTGGCTTTATCCCTTTTAATGATAAGATGAGAAAGTCTCTGGAATATTTATCGCTCTCTCAGGAAGAAATTAAGCAGGGAAAAATAAAATTTGCAATTGAAAATATTCAAAAAGCAAGAGAATATTTTGATGACCCCGGATACCTTTATATTGAAGCTCTTATTCATTTGAGGAACGGAAAAGAAGGATCAAAAAAGGAAATAGCAACTGCCCTTCAGCAGTTTAGCTATCTTGAAAAAAACCACTCATTCAGCCCTGCAAAAGATACTGCCCTAAATCTATCAATTGGAAGATGTTATGATTTGCTTGGAAAAAGAGAAGAAGCAATTTTGCGGTATAATAATATCATTAATAGAAATAAATTATCCGTGCATTTTAAGATTGCAGTATCAAAATCTATTCAAACCCCATTTACTATTGACCAGATAAATAATTCATTTGATTATTTTCTTTACGGTCCTCTGAAGTTTTATAAAGAAAATTCTGATTAAATTTCCCCTTTCTTAATTTTCATATCTGCTTTATCTTTTCCTAAAAGAACAACTCTGCTTTCTTTTTTCTCATCAAGTATTTTATATTCAGGCAGGAAATTAAGCATTTTTTTTGAAAATTCAATGATATCTTTATGGTATGGCATTTTATTGTAGGGAATTCTTTGCCTTGCAAATCCTACAGACATAACTCCTTTTATCTCAACAAACATAGGATTTGTTTTCTTAATTAATTCAGCATATTCTTCTGCATGTTCAGGAAGCATGTTCATATCTAAAATCAGGTTCATCCTGAAAATAGTCCTTGTCTTGTTTCTTAATCTTGTCATAATCTCAAGGCTCTTGTTCAGTCGTTCCCATGCATCTTTTTTTGAACTTCTGTGGAATTTCTTGTATAACTCTTCATTAGAAGTATTAACTGAAATGTATAATTGGGTAGGCAATTGCTTTTTCTTTTCCAGTTCTTCAAGTTTTTCAGGATAAAGCCCGTTAGTAACAAGAAAGCTTGTTTTTCCTCTTTTTCTGAGTTCTTCAATCAGTTCCCCGATTTTTTCATAAACCGTGGGCTCTCCTGAAAGAGAAATTGCAAACTGCATCGGCTCCTGTGCCTCAGAAAATTTTTCCTGATTTGCCCTGCTAAGTTGTTTCTTCTTTGAATTTTTGTCAATATTGAATCCCTGCAGTAATCTTCTCTGCGCTTCAATGCATCCATCAATAATTTCTTTTGGAGAATCAATTTTTCCGTTTAATTCATTGTCAATTGTCATTTCAACTGCTCTCCAGCAATGCAGGCATCTGTTCGGGCACCACATTACTGCAGGAGACATTTGGCAGCACAAATGGGATTTTATTCCGTAAAATTTTTCCTTGTAGCAGACCCCCTCATCTCTAAGTGATTTTTTAGTCCATCTGCAAACCTGGACAGCAGAATGTTTTCCTACAATTGCATAATGCTGTTTCTTTAAAATTTCTTTTACATTTTCAGGAATCATAAAAAAGAAAATTACAGGGAGATTTTAAAGCTTACTTAAAAACATTAATCGCCCAGAAAACAAGGAGTACCAGCAATAAAAACAGGAAGAAGTAGGTAACAGCTGAAAATATTTTTTTTGCCTTGTCTTTGCTCTTGGTTATTGCTAACATTATCAAATAGAAGAATCTGCCGCCGTCAAAAATTCCTACAGGAAGCATATTTACCAATGCAACGCTGAAGCTTATCAAGACCAGCCACCAGAGCAAATTATAGATAAATTCACTCACTGCAAAATTTGGCTTGTAATAAATATTAGATTTCTTGAAAGAGGTTAATACTCCTGCTATCTTATTCAGAAATCCGGAACTTTTTCTGTCTATGAACCCAATTCCAATATAAGGTTTATCTTCATTTTCAGGATTCTCCCCTAAAATGATTTCATAATCTCTGAAAGCATCTCCCTCAAGTGTTGTGATTATAACTTTGTCTCCTGGAGAATATTTCAGGATTTCCTCTCCTAGTTTTTCTCTGCTGTTAACAGTCTCTCCGTTGATTTTTACAATTATATCGCTCAGATTTGCTCTTACTGCAGGAGCATCATCGTATAATAAAAGATATCCCTGGTTGTTTTTTTGCTCCTCAAAATTGCTCTTTGTTATCACATATTTTGTATTTCCTGCTTCTATTTCGCTGAATCCTGCCTCGCTAATCAAACCTGATATTTGCTCATATGTCGCATTTTCTATTCCAATTCCATTTACAAAAGATATGCCTGCTATGCTTACAGCAGAATAAGTATAAGTGTCAAACATTACCCCTGCAGGAGTAAATGCAAGAGAAAAGAACAATAGTAAAATTCCAAAGAAAAAAATTGCTGTCAGGGTATTTGCAAATGTCCCTGCAGAAAGGACTGCCATCTGCGGCAGGATTTTTTTCTTTTCCATTTTCTTTTCATCCAGTTCAACAAATGCTGCAAGGAATACAGGAAGGAAAAATGGAAAAAATCCAAAGCCTGTGCTTTTTATCTTAACTTCTTTATTGATTGCAAAAATTCCATGGCTGAATTCATGGCTTATTGCAATTATTGCGATTATAACTATCCAATATATGAAATAGAATGCAGGAAGAAAATTTAACTTGAAAATTTGCGGCAGATAAGGAATAAGGGGCATAATAGGCGGGACTTTGACTAATTTGACAATTTCTGCCTGGAAAATGTAAATCCAGATTATTTTTCCGAAAAAATAAAGAACCCCAATCATCAGGAGGAATCCCAGTATTATGGAGATATAACTTAAAACATTCAGGAGTTTGGTATATTTCTTTCCTATTCTTTCTATTATCTTTACTCCTATCTTTGTCTTGTACAGAAACAGCAGACCTTCTCTTTTCAGGTTTTTTCGTTTTATAAAAAGAAAAATAGAAATGCATGCTACAAAGATTATCAGAAGTGCGATATCAAATATTATAAAATTCATCTCTTTATGTAAAACTCCTGTTTTATATTTGTGCTGAATTTCTGTTCAGTCATTATTTTACCTGTTTTTAATTATTTCTTTCTTAGGGGTCTGAATGAATTTTTTTTGCATTTTCTGCATTTAACCTTCCCCTTCAAAATCTTTTCCGGATTTGCCTTTATTTTAGCATGACAGCTCTTGCATACAAAAACATTCCTGAATAATCGGTTTGTTGCTTCTAATATCTTTGCCATATATAAGAAAGATAAAATTTATTTTTAAATGTTGGGTTTATTTGGTTGGAATATAAATCCTGCTTTTCTTAGAAAAAATTAAAGTTTTCGCTTGATTATTTTCGCCCCTTCAACATCCCAGTATTCAACATTTGAATTAGTCTCCAATTCTGCTTTGACTTCTTCAGGAGCTGCAACTTCAAGGGTTTCAAAACTTTCCAGGTCCATTATGCTTACTTTATCTTCAATGGATAATACCTGCCCCTTTCTTTTATCAACCAGCGGAACTTCAAGCCTTTCATGCCCCGGAACAACAAAAACTTTTTTGTTATCGCTTAATATTCCCACGCATTCAACTCTGCATTTTGCATGTCCGTGCTTTCCGGTTTTGCTGACATCAATCTTTTTTACAGTGCAGGATTCTCCATCGATAATGATATTTGTGCCGACTTTTACCTCTGTTGCATTAATTATCTTTAAGACCATACTATTAAATCAAAAAAAATAGATTTATAAATATTTACAATCAAGCATTAAAATGGCATTGCAGAAAAAAGATTTTATTGAAATTGAATTTACAGGAAGAATCAAGGATGGGGAAGTTTTTGATTCAAATATCAAAAAGGATTTGGAAAAATTAAATCCTGATATAAATCCAAAACCATTAATATTTGCCCTTGGAGAAGGCATGTTCCTGAAGGGAATTGATGATTTTTTGACAGGCAAGGACATAGGAAAGTACAAGATTGAACTTCCTCCGGAAAAAGCTTTTGGTCCAAGAATGGCTGAATTTGTCCAGACAATTCCCATTAAAATATTCAGAAGCCAGAATCTTAATCCTGTCCCTGGAGCAGTATTTAACTTTGACGGAAGGATCGCTAAAATACTTACTGTTTCAGGGGGGAGAGTTATGGCAGACTTCAATAATCCTCTTTCAGGAAAGATTGTCGTGTATGATATTAATGTTATCAGGAAAGTTGAAGATTTAAATGAAAAATTAAAATCATTTATCAATTTCCTGTTCAGGAGAGAAATGAATTTTTCAGTGAAGGATAATAAAATAATAATGGAAGTTGAAAAAAATCTTTCTCAGTTTGTTAAAATGTTTGGTGAGAAATTCAAGGATATTTTCAATCTGGAATTGGAGATTAGACAAAAGGCAGAGCCTTTAGCTAATCCGTCTGAAAGCCAGATTAAAGAAATAGAAAACCCATCAAAAGAACAACAATAATTCTTATAAATCCATATTGACTTTTCTAATTATGGCTGAAATTTACAAAAAAGATGGTATGCCCAGTTTCTCTAACATTTCCGAAGAAGTTAAAGAAATAGACAGAGAACTGGAAGAGCTTATACAAAAACAATCTACTAAAATTAAAATTATAGGTGTTGGGGGCGCAGGAGGCAATTCTCTGAGCAGAATGAGAGAAATAGGAATTAAAGGCGGAGAATTAATTGCTGTGAATACTGATGCTCAGGATTTATTATATGCAAATGCAGACCAGAAAATATTAATCGGAAAAGAATTGACTCAGGGATTGGGTGCAGGAAGCAATCCAAAAGTAGGAGAACAGGCAGCAAGAGAATCAGAATCAGAAATAAAGAAAAAAATTTCAGGTTCAGATATGGTTTTTATAACGTGCGGGATGGGCGGAGGAACAGGAACAGGCGCAGCGCCTTTTATTGCAGGATTGGCAAAAAAACAGGGTTCATTGACTATTGGTATTATTACCCTGCCATTTACAATAGAAGGAAACAAAAGAATAGAAAATGCAATGGATGGATTGGACAGAATGCAGTCTATCGTCGACACTCTTATTGTTATCCCGAATGATAAACTGCTTGAATTAGCTCCTGAGTTGCCGCTGCATACTGCATTCAAAATTGCCGATGAGATTTTGACAAATGCTGTCAAAGGAATAACAGAATTGGTGACAACAACAGGGCTGGTTAATCTTGATTTTGCTGATATCAAGGCAGTAATGGTTGACGGCGGTGTTTCACTGATAGGTATGGGAGAATCAGACAGCGGTCAAAGAGCTGTTGAATCAGTTGAGAAAGCAATACAAAATCCTCTTCTTGATGTTGATATTTCAGGGGCAACAGGAGCATTGGTTAATATTGTCGGAGGCCCGAGCATGAGCCTTGATGAATGCAAAAATATAATTGAAGCAGTAGGAAATAAATTAAGTTCTGAAGCTAAATTAATTTGGGGGGCGCAAATTTCCGACGACATGGAAAAATCAATAAGAGTTCTGCTGATAGTTACAGGAGTTAAAAGTTCTCAGATTCTCGGACATGGCGATTCAATTGAAGATATAAAGCACAAGGAAATTGAGGAAGAATTAGGAATAGACTTTTTTGAATAATTCTCAAAAATCTTAAAAACCCCATTTCTCTATTTAGTTTATGAAAAATATACTTTCATCTATCAAATCTTTTGTTGCAAAATGCAAGCGGGTCTGGATGGTTCTGAAAAAACCAAGTCGTGATGAATTTTTGAAAGTTGCCAAAGTTTCTGCAATTGGCATCCTGATAATAGGGCTTATAGGTTTTGCAATATCCATAATCATGAAGATATTCACAGGATAAAATTTATAAACCCCATTTTCAAATAAATTATATCTTTCTAAGATGTTAAGTCTTAGACGGAGCCAAAAATGATTTTCATAATAAAAGTAACAACAAACAAGGAAGAAAGAGTAGTAGACATGATTGCCGACAGAGCAGAGAAAAAAAATCTTAATGTTTTCTCAGTTCTACGCCCGCACGGATTAAGAGGCTATGTTCTTTTGGAAGCAGAAGACAGAGAAAGTGCAGAAGAAGCTGCTTTTGATTTGCCTTATGTAAAAGGAATTATAGGAAAGACAATAAATTACGACGAGATAAAAAATATGATAGAGCCGTCTATTGCTACAATCTCAATAAAAGAGGGGGATATTGTTGAATTAATAGCAGAGCCGTTCAAGAAAGAAAAAGCAAAAGTTTTAAGAATTGACAAACAAAAAGAAGAAGTTGTGGTAAGCCTGCTTGGAGCTGTTGTTCCATTGCCGGTTACAGTTAAATTGGATAATGTTAAAGTTATAAGGAGAGAAGAAGGAGAAGAAAATGCAAGTTAAACTTTTAGTTGATGGTGGAAGCATGAAGCCGGGCCCTGCACTTAGCCAGAAGCTTGGCCCAATGGGAATTCCGATAAATTCTGTTATTCAGAAAGTAAATGATGCAACAAAATCATTTAATGGATTAAAGGTTCCTGTAGAGCTGAATATTGATGCTTCTACAAAAGAATTTGAAGTCAAGGTTTTCTCGCCGCCTGTTTCAGAATTATTAAAAAAAGAATTGGGAATTGAAAAAGGCTCAGGCACACAGAAAAAAGTCAAAGTGGCAAATGCTTCAATTGAGCAGATAATCTCGCTTGCTCAGACAAAAATGCAGAATCTTCTTTGCAAAGATATTAAATCAGCAGTAAAAACTATAGCCGGAACATGTGTCAGCCTTGGTATATTAATAGAAAACAAGCCTGCTGCAGAAATTGAAAAGGAGATTGAGGAAGGGAAGTATGATAAGGAAATAAACCAGATGATTACAATAACTCCTCCAGAAAAGAAAAAAGAACTTGAGGAATATTTTTCAAAGATAAAGAAAGAACAGGATAAGATAATCCAGCAGGAACAGGCTGCTAAAGCAGCTGAAGAAGCGGCAAAAGCAACAGAAGCAGCTGCAACAACAGCTCCTGCAGCAGCAACAGCGGCTTCAAAGCCTGCTGAAAAAACTGCCCTGGCTAAAAAATAATAAGAATAATTTATAAATTATCTGCCCCCTCTTTTAGTAAGGGGATGTGGGGTAGCCTGGTAGCCTTTCAGGTTTGGGTGAAGGAAGTCTCGCGGGCAATCTTGCCCATCAATATCGGGAGCCTTCCTGAATACCTGACGACCCCGGTTCAAATCCGGGCATCCCCATTTCGCGAGCTCCACACAAAATCACAAAATGACAAACACATTAGAATTGGAAACAGTAAAAGGAATTGAATTTTACAAGTTTGCATTAGAGCAAGTTATAACAATTCATCGTGACAGGAACGAAAAAATGACAGATGAAAAAGCAAGCATAATAAAAGAATTAATTAGGGGATATGAATGTTTTGAAAATCATCCACAATATAATCCTTATTTTATAGGGGCAATCAGAAAATTTGTCCTGGGAGAAAGGGAATAAAATGCCATCAAAATCAAAAAAAACAAAAGCAACAGGAAGATTCGGCGCAAGATATGGACGTTCTGTAAGGATTAAAACTGCAGGCATAGAAGAAAAGCAGAGAAAAAAGCAAAAATGCCCTTATTGCAAAAAATTTGGTGTTAAAAGATTATCAAAAGGAATCTGGCATTGCAGAAAATGCGGGAAAAAATTTGCTTCAGATACATATTATTTGGAGGGAAATAAATAAATTAAAATGGTTGCTTACAAATGCTTCAAGTGCGAGAAGAAAGTTCTTAGCAATAACCTGGAAAAAAGATTTGTCTGCCCTTATTGCGGCAGCAAAATTTTCTATAAGCCAAGAAGCAAGATAAAAAAAATTAAGGCAGAATAATCCTAAAATGAACGAACAAAAAATACAGGAAATGCAGATTTTAGAGCAGAAATTGCAGAATTCAATTCTTCAAAAACAGGCTTTCCAGATAGAGCTTGCAGAAACTGATTCAGCTCTGAAAGAGATAGAAAAATCAGGAGATGAAATCTTCAAAATAATCGGGCAATTGATGATTAAATCAGAAAAATCAAGGATACAGGAAGAATTGCAGAACAAAAAAAAGATTCTTGAGCTAAAAACAAAATCATTCGAGAAACAGGAAAATTTTCTGGGCGAGCAATTGGATAAAATCAGGGATGAACTGACAGAATCCGCAAAAAAGTGAATAAAATAAAATATATAAAAAAAATTACGAAATCTTTATAAATATATTATATCTCCATTTAACATGTTTGATAAATTAAAAAAAGTTTTGTCCGGAAAAGGTGAGGTTCCTGAGGAAGATTATCTTGAAATAGACCTTGATAAGGAAGAAAAAGACAGTAAAGTTATCGTAAAGCTTTTTGCCCTGAAAAAATATGAAGATATTAACCCTATTCTTAACATTTTAAGAGAAGGATACACAATTGGCATAATTGATATAAAAGTACTGAAGCAAAAAGACCCTATTGAACTGAAGAGGGCTGTTTCAAAAATAAAGAAGACAACAGAAGCTCTTGAAGGGAATATTGCTGGATTTGGTGAAAATCTTCTGATTGTTACCCCTTCTTTTGCCCAGATTCAGAGGGAAGTTTCAGCTCCAACTGGTCCTGAAGCAAAAAGCAACAAGTTTGAGTAATTCTAAATGGAAATAAAAAAGAGCTATCTAAAATGTGAAGTTTCTGAAGGAATGTTTTCTAATGAAAAAGGTGTTAGTTTTAAAGATATAAAAGGCAGAGATATCCCAGGATTTTGGCCAAATGATTGTATTAAAAATGGTTTGTTAGAAGTCAGAGTTTTTGAAGTTGGAAAAGAGAACTCACTTATATTTGGACCATTTACAGATGGTGGTGGTTATGGATTTTTTCAGGGCAGGGGTTTTTATGTTAGCAATGATTTAATCGAATTATCTGATTAATCCCAAACTTTAAAACCTCTATTTTTCTTTAAAAATTATGAAAACTATATTTATTCCGGCAAAAATCAAGTCAGAAGTCAATGCTAAGAAGATACAATCCCTAAAATTGCCTAAGAATATCGCAATTGCTTATTCTATTCAGTATAAGGATATTGCAGAAAAAATAAGGGATATATTATCTAAAAAATACAAAATAACTTCTTTTATTCAAGTTTTAGGGTGTTCAAAGCCAAAATTCACTAAAGAGACAAAGGCAATTCTTCTTGTCTCTTCAGGAAGATTCCATGCTGTTTCTCTGGCACTTGAGAGCAATCTTCCTGTTTATGTTCTTGAACAGAATAATGTAAGAAAAATCTCAGATGAAGAGATTAGTACTCTTAAAAAGAGGAAACTTGCTTCTTATGTAAAATTTCTTAATGCAGAAAAAGTTGGAATATTGGTTTCAGCAAAATCAGGGCAGGAAAATCTGAAAAAAGCGATTTTATTAAAGTCAAAACTGAAAAATAAGAATTCCTATTTATTTATAGCAGATGAAATTGATGCAGGACAGTTTGAAAACTTTCCTGATATAAAATCCTGGGTTAATACTGCCTGTCCAAGGCTGGATTTTGACAGTCCTATTATTAATATAAGAGATCTAAACCTTGGCAAGCCCAAAAACAGTCTTTAACGCTACTATAATTGTTGCAGGCACAAATAAGGCTAATAATGAGGCAAATATTGATGAGGCAGTATCTCCTGCGCCGATTCCTATTAATGAACTAATTACGCTTTCCATTCCAAATTTGCTGACAAGGACAATTATAGCCCCTGTTATCAAAAAAGTCTGCGAATCTTTTCCTGTGGCATTTATTGAGAATCCTATAACTGCCCCTAATACTACAAGTATCAGATAGATGAAACTGCTGTATTTTGTCAGGGTAGAAAGGGGTATAACAATAGTTGATAAGCCAATTACTACTGCAAGGATAACACCCATAAGGAAAGCCCATGCACCTATAGAATTTTCAGTAGATTTCATCACCATTCTTTTCATAAGCCGTAAAAATATATAAATCTTCCTGAAACCTTCAATAACAACCTATATTTTACAAAATAAAAAACTTTATAAACCATCTTAACTGCGGAATGATTACAGAAAATGAAGGCAAAAACATTCAGTTTGTTCGCATTAAGCGTTTTGGCAGTTTTAGTTCTTGCTAGTTGCGTGAGTGCTTTGGATATTTCTACTACCACAACAGAATTAACTCAAACAGATAATTCTTTCACTATCAATGTTGCAGGGGGGACTGGCTCAGAAGTTATTACTATCTCTGCAAGTTCTGTAAAAGATTATACTAATAAAGAAATAATCTTCAAAAATGGTTCAGATATTTTACCTTCAGATGTTACTCTAGAGGCTTCTGGTGATGGTTTAATGACTATTGATTATACAGTTCCTACTGGTTTTAATTTCTTTGGAAAACCTTATTCAGTTACAATAACTGCAAAAAATGCTAGTGAAACTGTATTAGACACACGTGTTTTAACATTCACTCAAACTCCTTTTTATGATGGAGATAATGATGGAGGATTATCTGTTACAAGCATAGATTTTGACACATTAAAGGGATTTGGAGACGATGAGGATTACTGGTATCCTTTAGATGAAGTTGAAATAACTTTTACTGTTAAAAATGATGGGAACTGGAAGATTAAAAAGATTCAGATTGAAGCTTGCTTATGGGACAAAACTGCAGGAAAATGCGTCTTTGATGACTTTGATGAAGATGATATGGAAATAAATAATAATAAGTTTGATTTAAAATCAGGAAAAAAGCAGGATGTAACCATGACTCTTAAGGTTGATGCAGATAATTTAAAAAAAGGAAACACAGATTATACTTTTTATGTAAAAGCAGTTGGTGAAATTGATGAAGGAGATAAAAAAGGTGATACTACAGGAGATTCAGAATTAAAAGAAGATATAGAAATAAGAATAGATGATGATTTTGTTGTTCTTGACAATATTGAAGTATCAGAATCAGCTTCTTGCGGTGGTGAAGTTCAGATTACTGCAGATGTATGGAACATTGGCGAAGAGGACCAGGAAGATGTTTATATTATGATTTACAGTAAAGAACTTGGAATAAACAAAAAAGTGGAAATTGGAGACATAGATTCTCTTGATAATGAAAAACTTGATGTAACAATAACTCTTCCGGACAATGCAGAAGAAAAGAAATATGATTTAACTTTAATGGTGTTTGATGAAGACGATGATATTTATAAAAATGATGAAAAAGATAAGGCAGAATTCTTGGCTCCTTTGATAATTGAATCAGGAAGTTGCTCAACAGTTCCTTCAGCTTCAATTACTGCAAGCTTGCAATCAGATGCTAAGGCAGGGGGAGAATTAATTGTTAAGGCAGTTATAATTAACACAGGCTCTGAATCAAAAACATTCACTGTATCTGCAAGCAATTATGCTGACTGGGCTTCATCAGCAACTCTTGACAAAAATTCAGTTACACTTGGTGCAGGAGAATCTCAGGAAGTTTTGATAACATTAAAGGTTAACAAAGATGTTTCAGGAGATAAAAAATTCAATATAGAATTGGTTGAAGGAAACAAATTCCTTTCTCAGCCAGTTTCAGTAACAATAGATAAATCATCTGCATTTCCTAGCTTAACAGGATTCTTTGCAGGAATAGGCGGAGATAACTGGTATTTATGGGGAATTGGAGCATTGAATGTTCTTTTAGTATTGGTAATTATAATTGTAGCTATGAAAGTTGCAAAAAAGAAAGAATAAGGAAAAAGAGTTCTTATCTTGATATAAATAATTAATTACTTATTAAAAATCCGGTTATAAATTCTCTGTCCGAACTTATTTTCTTTTTCTGCTTTTACAATAATTAGTCCTATAAGATATCCTATTAATCCTCCTGCAATAACATCGCTTGCAAAATGCAGCCCGAAATAAACTCTTGAAAAGGCGATAAGCACAGCAAAAATTATCCAGAATTTTTTTAATTTGGGAAATTGTTCAGACAAAATAGGAATCGCGCAGAATGCAAACATGGCATGGGAAGAGGGAAAAGAAAAATTCCATACAGCATGGCTTGCTTCGCTCATGCCTGAAACTAATGAAACAACCCCTAACTGAAAAGGCCTTAGTCTCCGGATTGTTATCTTCAATATAAAGCTTATCACTGCAGAAACTGCAAGGCACATCCATAGCGGAAAAATCCATCTTCTTTTATTTTCTCTCCATAAAAACAGGGCTGTCAGCACAAAAAAGATTATTATCTCAGAGCTTACAAGTGTTATAAAAAAGAAAAAGTAATAAAGGATATCATTTCTCAAAAAAGAAATTCCTTTAATCAGGAAACTGTCAAAATACAGGCTTATTAAAACTGAGATTATCAGCAATATCCAGATAATAACCCCTTTATTTTTCTTCATGCTCATTATTCTTCAAATGTTAAATTATTTAAATATATTCCTACTTGTTTTTAAATGAAAAAAGATGTGAAATCATTCCTTGACATTGTCATCAGATATTCTGTGCTTGTTGCAATGGGTTTTTTCAGTTTTAAAGTTTTTTATTTTCTCTTTTCTTCATCTACAGTTTATTCTGTTTTCTTTTCTTTGAAGCTCTTCTTTGAAACTTCCATGCTTTATGATGTTATCTTTGTCAGGAATATCCTTATTGAAATAATCGGGCCGTGCGTGGCTGGTTCTGCATATTATCTTCTTTTAATTCTTAATCTTTCAATACCCGGGATAAAATTAGGAAAAAGACTTGGCATTCTTCTTTTCTCTTTTCTTTCTTTTTTTATCATTAATGTATTAAGGATTTTCTTTTTGTCTATTTTGCTGGTTTATGGAGTTTCCTTTTTTGACATCACCCATAAATTATTCTGGTATATAGGAAGTTCTGTCTTTGTTGTTGGAATCTGGTTTCTTGGCGTAAAATTATTCAGGATAAAGGAAATCCCGTTCTATTCTGATATAAAATTCCTGCTTAAAAATTCAGGAAAAAAGACTAAGAAAGCCAAGCATTCCAAGAAGCATTAACATTCCTGCAATGATAACTCCTGCAATTATGCTAATTATGCTCTTCTTTCTGTCCAGGTCCAGAAGCCATGAAAGCAGACATCCGCTCCATGCACCGGTTACAGGAAGAGGAATAGCCACAAATAAAGTTAAAGCCAAAAAACCGATTGCAGAATATCTTTTCTCAAATTTGTCTGTCTTTTTCTGGAATCTGCTTATATAAGATTCAAATATTTTTCTGTAAAATCTGTTTTTCATAAAAACTAAATGAATGTGGTCCAAAAAGAAAAATGCAATAAAAACTGCACAGATATTTGTGAGAATAATCAGAAAAAATATTGGAGAATTTGAAATTTTTAGCATTCCCTGTGCGCTTAAAAAAATGAATGCTCCCCTCAATTCACTTATTGGAAGTATAGAAAGAATAATGGCATAAATTAACCTTAAATCCATCATTTTATATTCCTAATCTTTTATGAATTTCCATTAAAGTTTCAAGCATAAATTTTTCAGTAACATCAAGAATTTCACAATTGCTTACATATAATTCTAAACATGCAGGTCCAAATCTTTCTATTTTTGTTTCATTTCCTTCAAGGATACTTATCCACCCATATCTGCCTAAACTATCACAGCTGGCATTCTCATCTTTTATTATATTTGCACCAGCGACTTCATACAATTTTAATAAATTTGCAATTGCTATTACTCCATCCCCTCCGCAATTGAAATCCTGTTTAATATCTATAACATTCTCTTTTCTTATTTGCGGAATTCTTTCACCCAAAGGTATATTCTGTAATTTCCGGGGGTCTTTTCTGAAATAAAAATTATAATCTGCCTTTTGTCCGTAGTCATACTTCCCCATAACAAATGCCCCGCTTTCATTTATAATTCCTGAAACAGATGTTTTATACAAGATTAATTCCCCAATTTTTATAACTTCAAATTTTACTCCCCCAACCTTAAAATGGTCTGTGAAATAAATAGAGGCATAAACAATAAAAAAAAGCAGAACAAATCCAATCATCAGGATTATTATATTTCTGAAGATTTTACTTTCTTTTTTTATCTGTTCCCTTGAAGGTGCTTTTTCTTTTTCTTCAATTATTTTATGGGTTTTTATTATTCTTTCTTTAGGTTGTTTTCCAGACAAACTTGCCGTTTCCCCGGCTCTCCCATTTTCAATTTTAAAAATTTCCGAGATTTCTTCCTTTTTTATTTCTTTTTTCTCTTTTTTTCTTCCCCTTTTCATTATGCAAAATTTCCTGTTTTGTATTTGCTTGCGACCTTTAGGTTGTTTACAACCTTTGGGTTGTGCTGAATTTTCTGTTCAGTCATTTCTTTAGACTTCTCCCTTTATTTATAAATTTTATTGCACTCCGGTTATCTTAAATAAAAAACCATCACTAAGTTTTATTAAATCTTCTTTTTTTCCTTCTATAAAAACACAATTATCCTGTTGTTTTATCTCTGTGTTCTCGCTTTCTCTTATTATTATAAAATTATCTTCACAGGTTTTTATAGGCGAGCTTTCTTCGCATTTCTCCCTGTCTTCCTCCAGGCATGCATTCTGGACTCTTTCAGCTATCCTGTTATAATAAAACAAGTTCCTGTAAATTTCTATTTCTGAATCTGTATCTTCAGAATAAATATACAGCGGTTTGTTTCTGTAATTGTCTAATTGATTTAAGGCAGAATCAATATTTTCTGCTTCATTAGGATTATATCTGAAAGAAAACTGGAAATCTCCTATCTTTGCATTCCACAAACCTGATTCTTTTATGAATTCTATTCCGTTATAAATAATTTTTTCATTATTTTCTTTTTTATCCTTCATCGTTGAATATCCAAGAATGCTTAGGAACATGATTAGTATTAATCCTCCTCCGACAATTAACTGGTTTCTTTTCTTTTTTTTATCTTCCTCTTCCTTTGAAATTATTTTTCTCATTTTTTCTTTAAATATTAAGAAAAATTTGGTATAAAAAGTTTATGATATTTCTGGCTAATTTCGAACTCAACTTCCTGTTGGGTTGCAGGAGGTGAGCGATTTCGCGGAAGTCAGGTTCGTGTTATGCGAGCGAGATTGCGAGGAGGTTCTTAAAAAAATAAATGTCAGGCGAAAGTAAACTTTTTCTTTTAGATAATTTGCATATTTACCAATAAGTTATGAAAAATAAAAGAAAAAGAAAAAAATAAAAAATTTAATGGTTTACTCTACTACAAGTTCAGCACTTGTTGAAGAAGTTCCTTTGTACTTCTTTCCTGCTGTTGTATCAACAGTTTGTGTTCTCAAGTAAGTAGCCGCATTTACAGTATCTGAAGCTTCATAACCAGCAACAAGCAAGGCAACCTTACCAGTTGTGTAAGCATCGCCGAAACTTTGAATCAGGAATTGTCCTGAACCAATGCCTGTCTTAGTTGTGAAATCAGAACTACATGCAGGTGTTCCTACTAATTTAGCAGCAGCTGAATTAATACAGCTTCCGCCAACTACAATTAAGTTCTTAGAACTTACAGAGCTAACTTCTGAGTCTTTTACAAGAACATCTCCGAGTTGTGTTGTTCCTCCTGTAGTGCCTGAAACACTAACTCCTGATTTATCAGAAACATATACTAATGGTTTTACAACACTGGTTGGTATTGCAACCTCTATATCATCTGGAGAATCAGAAGGATTTGTATTTACAATTTGAGCTCCATATGCAGTTATATATCTTCTTATAGTGCTTTCATCATTGTCTGTCAGCCATGAACCTGTTCCTGTAAATGAACTAGATGCATCAGTTGATGTATTACCAAGAACTACACCAAAGACATCCTGAGTAACAGTAACATAGTCGCCGTCTCTGTTTCCATCATCTATTGTTACATTTATTAGCCAATCAGCATCTCCAGCAGCTAATTCTCCCTCTACTTCATTAAGGGTCATATTGTTATCTGTTATGTTGATAAGCGTATTGTAATAGGTTCGTATATATATAGATGTACAATTACCTAATCCAGCACCATCAGCGTAATAAGTATCTGTTAAGTAGATATCAAAGTCATCATTTGCACCTGTTGAAGCATTTGCAAAGTTGAATTTGGATCCAGCCACATTTAATACAAATGTACCAGTATCTGTTGTTTCTACTTTCTTATCTTCTCCATCCACCTTAAAGTTTACATAATCTGCTGTAGTAGTTGATACTTTATCAGAACCCATGTATTGAACTAAAAGTGTCTTTGCATTACTTGTAGAAGATTGAGGGTCAGCTGTATGCAATAGGAAATAGTCTTTCTTAGTAACATTTCGTTTCCCAGTGGGATTTAAGATAAACAATTCATTTGCATCTTTTCCGCCAAATACTCCTGTGGCATTTGTATAAAGCAAAGGTAATGTTACTTCAACTCCAGCATAGTTCTTGTATTTAAGAGTATATCTGTTGTCAGTAGTAGCTTTTAAACTGATGTTTTCATAATCAGTTGCTTCTAATCCCTTAAATTCAATATCCCAATTCTGGCTTACCAATACTTCTGGTTCATCTAAATCAGTAGCTTCACTTAATTTTCCATTAACAGGAACATATAAGTCATCTTCTGCAGTCATGTTAATTTCTATTTCACTAATAGAAATATCTGCACTTGATTCAGTTGATGTTATTATAACACCAGCCTCATTTATTGTTTCACCATTTACAGTCATATCAGTGCCATTCTTCCATTCTATTTTATCTGCTCCAATATAGAATGTAGCTTGTTCTACTCCTCCGGCATAGCCCTGATAATCAATGTCAGTAACAGCCAGATAATTGTCGTCAGAAAGTCTTTCCATTTCTCCTTTATTCATTTTGGATGTTGTTTCTGTACCACTAGCTGTAGTAACAGTGAATCTTGCTTCAGTAGAGCTTATAACTTGAACTCCTACTGTATAACCGTCTACAGTTAATGATTCTCCTGATGTAACAGTTCCGCCTAAAGCACCGCTCATAAGAATTAATTCTGCACCTGCTGAACCATTGGTTGCATCAACAATAGTATATGTCTTTCCCAAGAAAGTTATATCTTTATCTTCAATATCTTCATATTCTCCGCTAACTATATCAGATTTTAAATTTGTGCTAAAATCCATAACATATCTTGCTATTTGGTGTCCGCTATTAATTTTGAAGAACAATCCTTGATTGTCATCATCATCTTCTGTAAATAATACAGATGCAGACGCTGTTTCATCAAAATATAGGTATTGTTTATACTCAGCATCACCTTTTTCATTAGATATTTTTCCATTAGCTAAAAGACTAAGGTCTCCACTATCAATGTAAGTAGTAACATTTCCAATATGTTCTGTTAATTCAAAATCATCTGAACTTGTTCCAACTTCCCAGAAAGCTTCTCCTGTTGCAGTAGTTCCGCTTCCTCCAGTCATGAATGATTGCAAGTTACTCTGAATATTTCCTGCCTGAACTAAGTCAAGAGAAGAAACACCAGAACCTGTACCATAAACAACTGCTACATCTGCAGCACCAGAAACCACGAATGGTTGTGGATAATTTGCAGCAGCAGCAACGCCCATAGATAAACCAACCATTAATGTACTAGCCGCGATTGCTGATATCTTTTTGAAATTTAATCTCATCTTTTTTTAACCTCCTTTCAACTCTCTTATAGAGGAATTTTTACTCTTCCCCTACGATTATGTTGTCAAAGACAACCTCTCTCCCAACCTAGTGAGATAGGGTAACCCACCCTGCTGAGATGAACATGACTAATACCCCTATTAGAACACTCTTTACGAGTGTTATATCAAAAAACCTGTTTTCCTTTAAAAAGGTTGTTGCACTTTTTTCCTTTTTCACTTAAAATATACCCTAAATAAGAAGTTTTTTTATAAAGGTAATGGTATCACTTTATTATGATTACATATCTAATGGACTGATATAGAAATATTTATTAATATATGTGCATAAAAGACATATAATTAAAATAGGTGTTTTTAGTTTATATGGTAAAAATAGAATATATACAAAATGACTACAAGAGAGATAATAATAAAAGAATCTAAGGGAGCTTTGTCATTATTCAAGAAAACTTCAGATAAAGAAGATTTTGATTTTTCAGGGATCTCTGCATTAAGGCAGTTATTGAGAAATGAAAAGATAAGAATCTTAAGCGTTATAAAAAATGAAAAACCCTCTTCATTATATGACTTATCCAAGAAGCTTAATAGAAGCTTTAAATCAGTTTATCAGGATGTGAAACTTCTGGAAAGATTTGGTTTTATAGAATTAACAGAGGAAAAAGTAAAAAACAGGACAAGGCACCGCCCAAGAATACTGACAGATACAGTGACTGTTCATATAAAGATTTAATCGTAATATATATTGAGAGAAACTTCATAATCTATGCCTTTTTTGGCAAAATCCTGAAAAGCTCCTTTGTAGTTTCTTGTTTCATTTCCCTTTTGAAGAGATAAAAGCGGAAGAAATCCTTCATCTTCTTCTATCATTATATTAAATTTATATCCTCTTACAGCGCTTTGTTCATTAACATTCCATCCTTTTTCTATTAAACCGGTTATAGTCTCATTAAGGACCTCACAGCTGTCTTTCCCGTTAAGGCATGTTCCTCCCTCATCACAGGCTGTTATTAAGCTCTGCACTGACAAAAATTCTGTATAATCCTCGCAGTCAGTTGTATACTGCATAACTGATTGTATAAAATTTTCAATTTCAAAACTTTCCACAGCGCTTTTACCAGAACTTCTTAACAGAAAGCCAAGCAGGATTAACAATGCTATAGAAACTATCACTACAATTACCACAAAACCAACCATTTCTTCTTGTGCCGAGCGATTTCGCGGAAGTAAGGGCAGTGATAAACGAGCGGAATCGGGAGTAGAGCGATTTCGCGGAAGTAAATTAATTGGAGGTATTAGGAACCTTTGGTTCTTACGAGCGGAATCGCGAGTTTTTTTGTTTTTTATCATCCTTTTACCTCTGAACTGACTAACAATCTTGCAAGTTCGCATTTATCATATATCATTTTTTCCCCTACTTCTTTTCTGCATAATGAAACGAAATTAGAGGTAGCAGGCCCTGCATTTACCTTTCTATCCAGTATTCTGATAATCCCGCAGTCAGGATAAGTTTCTTCATTGCATAAAATATTCCCTTCATCGGGATAGACTTTCCTGACTTCTATTTTGGCAACCCCCCAGAATTCCGAATATTCACTCATTCTTTCTCTCAGAACCATTAATTTATCAAAATCCACACAATTGCTTTTAGAGCCGAATGAATTCCCGCATGAAAATTCAGGGGAATTTGCAAGTTTTGAAACAAGGAGCATGGCATTTTCTTCTTCAAGTATAGTTGCTGTTTTCCTGAGATTAAATAATTTTATAGACAAAAAAAACACTCCAACCAGTATAAATAAGAATGTAACAGCTACCAGCATAAATGTCATCTGCTGGATTTTAAGTTGAGCCTTTTTTGTTATTGCTCTTACCATAGCATGCACCTCCTTGCATCATTTTTTTCACTGACAGTATCTGCTGTCATTGCAATAATCTCCAGTTGTTCAGAGTTTTCCAGACTGCCTGCAAGTTCGCTTAATTCATTTAAATCCCAGCCAAGATTGCTGCCGCATAATTCTTCTCCCATGAATATTTCTTTTTCCTGGTATAATCTTGATATTTCTTTAAGCCTTAACATAAGTCTTTTTAGCTGGCATTCATAAGTCTCTGAATCTGCAAAAATAGCAGCATACATCAGACTGTCTCCTTCAAAATACATTTCATCATTGTCTTTTTCAACATATTTCATGTCATAATTAACATTAATGTCGCAGTCATTTGATTCGAAACATACTTTTATGTCGCTTTCCGAGCAGTTTTCTGTCAGAAGATTCTGCTGGCTTAAATCGGAAATCTCGTCTTCAATTTCATCAGGAGCACTGATAAAGCAGTATGTATCTTTTGAAGAAGTTATGTACATTAAATCAGCGATTTTGAAAGGAAATTCAAACGGCTTGGAGAAAATAAAAAATTTCTTTCCTTCAATCTGTGCATTGGAAAAAATATATTTATTTGAAAATCTTATATTGATATTTGTTTCTATCCATTTATCAAAGCTCTTTTGGTCAAGCCTGATTAATTGCTCCCCAAAATTTCCGACAAGTTCACATCCGTTATTTATTCTTGTCTCGGCAGGGATTGTTATTGATGTTGTCTGTGCTGATTCAAAGCTTGTTTCTAGGGGATTAAGCAAAATCCCTATCTCTTTTCCTGTTTCCACACTGATAGTTTCCTGTTCTGTGCGGATTATCTTAGTGCTGAGATAAATCGCTCCGAATATTATGATTACTCCTGCGATAATCGCAAAAAGCCATCCAAAAGATATCTCAAGAGCTGCTTTTTTACCCTGCATTTTATTTTGTAATTCTGACAAGAGTTTCCCCGTAATCTTTTACAATTGTCAGGCTGATTTTTCCCTTAATATTTGGTATGCAGAAAGGATCTTCATCTGCTGTAATTTTTTCAATATTTATATTTTCAATTTTATCTCCTCTAATTATTTCCTCTGACGTAAATGCAAGATTCTGAAATTCATCATCCTCGAAGCAGACTGAACGGATTTTCGTGGGGAGGGAATAACTTTTTACACTGCTTCCCTGAGGACTTTTCCACATCTTGTTTATGTCTTCCTGGAAATCCTGCAGAAATTTTTCAATCTGCACTGTTTTTTGCAAATCAACAATTTTTTTTATTGCATAAAATCCAAATCCAAGAAAAATAATTATCAGGATAATGGAAAAAATCATCCCGAATGATAATTGTATCTGCCCCGAGCGACTTCGCGGAATTAAGGGCAGTGATAAACGAGCGGGATTGCGAGCCGAGCGATTTCGCGGAAGTAAAGGATGAATCATACCAGAATTATGCCCCTTTTTATTTTTCATAATTCCTTTGAGATATTTTTAATCTCTTCTTTTAATACTGGAATTTTATTTTTTGTTATATCAAAAAGTAATTTCTCATTTATCTTAAAATAAGCATGGCTTATAATATTTCTAAGGTTTTGTAATGCTTTCCAATCTATTTCTTTATTTCTCTTAAATTTTGATGGTATCTTTTTTAAAGATTCTCCAATTATTTGAAGCCTCATAGCAGTTGCATCCACAAGCGTTTTATCTGAGCTAAACTTCTCAAAGGATTTTTCATTGATACTATCTTCTATATTCTTTATTGCTCTTAAGATATCATTTATGTATAAATTATAATTTAACATACCTCGCCTCTTTTTTTACATAATTTAGTTCTGGTTTTAAATCAGACTCTATAACTAAATCTATTTTTCTTCCAAATTTTTTCTCAAGAAAAAAAAGTAAATTCATATAATTATCAAAATCAATTTTGTTAAAACTGACTAAAATGTCAATATCGCTCTTTTTTCTTTGCTTATTTTTTGTGAAAGACCCAAAAAGCCCTATTTTTTTTACACCTAACTTTTTAATTCTTTTTTTATTTTCTCTAATCTTTTTTATTATCTTTTTTGTATTCAATGTTTCTTTCATAAATAGAAATACCAAATATAACTTATAAATTTATCTTGAAAACCTTAAAGGAAGATTACTAATACCCGCTGTATGGCCTTACAATTATACTGCACTGGTCAGGAGCAGGCTGGTTTCCGAAAGTATCTTCACATTTTATATAAAGAGTTATCTGTGTATTCCATTCAGTATAATGGTTTATATCATCTATTGCTGTCATTCCTATTCCGTCTGCAAATAAATAATCACAGGGATAATTTGTATACTTGGTATCATATACACATCTTGCAGGCTCGGTTGTTACTAATTTAAGGTATGTTTCTTCATGATAAGCTCTTGCAACTATTGGGGAACTTGCATCAGATTCAACACTGAAGCTTATTGTTTCAATGTCTGAATTTCCTCCCAGGTCAATGCATTTTATGTAATAAGTATAGTTTCCTTCAATAAGCCACAAATCCTGTGAATGCAGGTGCGAGTTTGTGTTAAAGAATGAAATATAATCTTTTGTTTCTCCTGTATCGCCGTAATAGCAGACTGCTTTTCCTTCTTTATATCCTGCAGAAGTTTGCGCTTCTAAAGTTACCTTAATGCTTTCTGTGGAATCTTTTATAGTTACATCTTTTGGCTTTGCCCAGTCAATTACTAATGGCTGGGTTCCAATCAGGCTAAATTTGTAAGATTCCTTGTTTGTATTTTCAGCATTATCTTTGCATCTAAAATAAAATTTATTTTCTTCTCTGTTTTTTATTCCTGTTAATGTCGTTGTGCAGGTATAAAGCATCTGAGCATTCATCTCAAAGATATTTGATGAACATGACATGCTATTTTCCATATTCTCATAAGCCTGGTCTGTATGGCTCCACTTACAATTTGCTGGTTCATTGACATAAACCTGCAATGGAACAGATGTCTGATTGTATGCAATAGGATTTCCGCTTGGTATGCTGGTTGTTACTATTAATGGAGGTGTTGTGTCAGGACCTTTTTCAACACAGAATCTGAAGACAAAATCAGCAGTGTTTGAATTTCCATTTGCATCCTGGCATTTTACGGCTAATTCATATTCCCCATTGTTATTTATTGTTATATTCTCTGCAGTCAATGCAGCCAAGCCAGGCAGGCTTAAGGTATATGAATGATTATACAAAGACAATCCTCCGCTCATAAAGAAACCCATATCATCAAATTTCTTTTTTCTTGTAGTATCTATTTTGCACTTTGCAGCTTCATTTAAAGTTACTCCGAATGATAAAGGAGTAAATGCTTTTACACATTTGCTTGTTGATGGAATATATTCTATATTTACACCTCTGTCGGGTGGAGAAATTGCATTATCGGGAGTATATTGATAATCTTTAAGCAAAACTTCTTTCCATGGTTGTATTGTTGGAAATTCAACATCATTCTTGTTAACCCATACACATTGTTCCTTGTCTGTTCCTTTATTTATTAATTCACATGCCTGCCCAAGGCTTCTGCATTGATATTCACTGCAGGAAAGAATTCCCTGTTTATTGCAATCCTCGCAATGGCTTCCTCCTGTCGGAGCCTGCCATGGATAACATGTGAATGTTATTACTTCACGAGTTTCTTTGTGATACATTAAAGCAAAAACAATTGCTGCAACACCTATTCCTACTGCAATCCCTTTCTCTAATGCATATGCCCCTTTTGCCCCTCCTAAAAGTTCATATGTAGTTTTCCCTGCCCAAACTCCTAAACCTAATGCCATTGATGCAGCAGTAGTAAGTGATTCATCAGCTCCTAAAAATGGAAGAATAAGAAATCTCATAGCTGAATAAACTGCTGCCCCCCACAAAAATCCTTCAACAATACTCCCTAAAGTTGTTCCAAGCCCAAGAAAACCTCCTGCTGTTTCATTACCTGCTGTTTGATTTTGTTGTTTATTTCCTGTATCAATATTAGGAGCTATTGGGGGAATTACCCCGTCAGGACTTGATGATTGTTGCTCAGAACCTGATTTTTTACAACAAAAAAGACCAGGAGAATTACACTGCGCACCCATATCTCCCACTATAATCATATCTTTTGAATCACAATTTTGTTTACATATTCCTCCTGCATTTTCACAACGTTTATCCCTGTCTGTTCCTGCATTTTTCTTTTCATAACATGTGGCTGCAGCTGTAGCTAAACTCAAAAATGTTGGATAACTTGTTGCTCCTTCAGTTTCAACACTGACAATTGAGCCATCATCTCTTTTCCAGGAACCATCTGCCTGTTTTGTATATTTGTGGAATTTGCAGTTTACATTTCCCCGGTCACATCCTATACCTTCTATTGTAGTGCTGCTAGTTACTGTATAATCACGCCCCCCATAAGTAAATATAACTTTATCCCCCCTATAATAAGAAGTGCAATCTCCTTCTGGACCAACAGCACTCACAACACCAAATTCTGCGCCGACAAAATAAGCAAAAGCAGTAATACTTGCTATTAATATAAAAATTTCAAATAAAGCAATTTGTTCTTTTCCTGAATTTTTTTTATTTTTTATTATCATTATTCACTTACATTGCTCCTCACAAAACTTTTCTCCCAATCATAATATCCATTCTGTCCAATATAATTTTTCTTGCTTCCACAATCTCCGAGGGATATGCACATAGTCTTCATAGAATCTTTCCATGATTCAAGAATTTTTCCTTTTGAATCAACGCATTTAGATTTGCATTCAGGTTTTGCCAGACAAATATCTATAATTCCCACAGTTCCTGCTAATGCATTCTCTGCTTTGCATTTTTCTATACAATCTGAATCATATGCATTTCCTTTGTCTCCTGATGCCCCAAAAAATCCTTCCTTAATTCCTGCTTCATACACGACATTACATTGCATGTTTGCCAATCCGCACATTGATACAGCTTCAGTATCTTCTTCCCAGAAATTAAATCCAGGAGCATATGACGGAACACAAGCAGCCTCTACTGCATTTCCCTCTGCATCAAAAGCCAGACTAGCTCCATTCTCATCTTTTAAAATACTGGTTCCATTTACCCACTTGCAATCTCTTTTATCTCCATTCTCACAATCCTGCTGATTATCATTAGAATAGCAGTCCTGCCATTTGTTTACCCTGCATGCTGCTGTTCTAAATGTGTTAACTGTTGACTGAACGCAAACCTCCTGCCTGAATTCTGCACATGGTTCAACACTGACTTCATTATTATAGCATACAAGCCTAAAATGTCTTCCTCCGACAGAATTAGTGTCTGCATCATTTGTTGGAGATGCGCACCATGTTTCTCCGTGCTGATAAGTTTGTCCTTTATATGTGCATGCTAAATTTTTGCAGATAAAATTTTCATACTGGGCATTTCCTTTCCTGCATGTGCTTCCTAAATAATAATCACAATTTCCGCATGTTGGAGAATTTGCATTATTTCCTGAACCGCAATTAACTACAACGCCGTTTGTTCCTGCAATATAAGTCCAATAAGTTGCATCATCAATTTTTCCAAAATCATAAACATTTGCCAGATTTCCGCATGTATCCAGAAAATAAACTTCATCTCTTCCGTCAACACATGTTGTTCCTCCTCTTGGTCCGCAGATAGTATTCAAGGATTCAGCAGAACATAAATAACCTTCATGAAATTCTGCTTCAGAAGAGGTTATTGATTGCTGTTCTCCTCCCCCCCCTAATATTCCCTGGAGAATTCCCTGGTCTTGTGATGTTGCTGAAGGAGTTATTGCTTTTCTTTTCTGGCACTCTTTTCTCGTCGTCATCTTGCAGCTTCTTTCAAATTCTCTTTCAAAAACACAGGCACCCTTTACATCTGCAGTTGCGCTTAAAATACACTGTGTTTCACTCTGAATGTCTGTTCTGTAATTAACTTCTAATCCGTATACAGAGGATAATTTCTTGCATCTTGTTTGTGTTACAAAAGCTGCCTGCTCGCCGATTAAACAGCATCCTAATTTACACTGGGGAATTTCACTAACTGTTCCTTCATTCCATATCCCCCCCCCATCTTCACAAACTTTTTGTGGTGTATTTGGAAGGCAGGTTCCTTCTTTTGCATTAATGCATGTTCCTAATTTGCAATATGAAGTTGCTTCACATGAAGTTGGAGCTGCTCTGTAACTGGCATCACATTCTTCCTGCGGAGCATTCTGGCACCACGGACCATTACCCTCCAGTCTTTCACAGCAATATGAAGTTTGAGCAGAAATGATTCCAATTAAAAAAATAATTAAAATTGAAAATAAAAATAATTTTCTTATTCTCATTTTATACACCAAATCCCGGAGGCCATGCAAAGCTCCTTGAAGCGAACTGAAATTTATTTTCAGTATTTCTGTCTGTTAAAATATAAATTTTTGTTCCGTCTGACTGCTTTCTCTTTTCAACTTTTAAATCGTGGTAGTAATTCATATAAGTAGTAGTTTCTGCATCACCGTAACTAACCTCCCAGTTTAATATGCTATTAGCTATACTGATTAATTCATAAAGATTATTGTTCAGGACTACACTAAATGAATTATATTGTGCTGTATCTCCCCCTTTTGCCAAAGTTAGGGAATAATTGAATGTTGAAGCAATTCTTTTTGGAAGCAATTCAACAGTGGTTCCTCCTTCTTTCATATTTACGTCATATCCTCTTTTTTCATAATTCTCCTTCAGGGAATTAAAACATGCAGTAACTTCTCCCCTGATTTCATTTTTGATTTCAGATTCAATATGTTCTTTCAGCATCGGCTGCTGCACTATGCAGGTTTTGTAATATTCATTTATGTAGCATAAATATTCTATTTTCTCGTTGTTATACATGATATAATGTTCAGGAGCCAGGCTTCCTCCCTGAGCAGATAATTTTTCCACGTCAGTTTTAATTTGTTCTTCAAGACATGACTGAATAAATCCGCTCGGAGTTTGTGCCTCAAGCCCCAGACTTGCTTTAATTTCAGGATAAAAACTGTAAATCAAAAGAGCAATTGCAACTATAATTATTGCAATTATTATAAATATTGTAACCTGTCCCCTCTTTTCTTTTTTCATATTTCCTTTACGATATCTTTATTTATAAATTTATTTTAATTATGAACCAGGAATAATTTTTATTGCACAATCTGCATTTACAGTATCGCGTGTGTCTTTGCATTTAATATGATAAGTAAGTCCTGGATTCCATTTGATTGTATGAATTTTTGAAAAGCCGGTTGTCATTGCAGTTGCATTTTCAATATTAAAATTGCATCCGTTAAAGTCATAATAGCATTTTGCCTGCTCGTCGGTGATTATCTTAAGCTTGTCAGCATCATGATAAGCCCTTACAACTTTTGGAGGAGAAGCATCAACATCTATTATAAATTGTCCTATGGCGCTTGCCCTGTTTCCTGCATCGTCCTCGCATTCAATATAATTAATATGTGTTCCTCCGAATCTTGGAGTAAGTGTCTGCTTGTGAACTCTTGAAAAAGTTTCAAAGAATATCCATCTGTCTCCGTTCTCCAAAACTCCCCATGAGCATGTTGATATTCCGTTATTTGCTCCTCCTGATGTTTCAACCTGCATGTTAACAGAAATCGGCTCAATTCCTGTGGATATTTTTCCTCTAGGTAAAATAGAATCGATTTTTAATTCGCTTGCTGAAACAGTTAAGGTGTAAACAAAATCTTCCTGATTAATATTTCCTGAACCATCTCTGCATTTGATATAAAATTCATTCTTTCCGCTGACTAAATTAGTTAGTGTCGTTGAACATGGCCAGCCGAAAATTTCTTCATCAGATATTGCCATTCTGCAATCCATTGAATTTTCCATGCTTTCATAGGCTTTGCCCATGGTAATATCATATCTGCATTCTGCAGGTTCATTTGTCCACATCTTTAAATCAGATTCAGTAGTTCCATATTTAAGTACAGCGTTGTTTCTTGGTCTTGTAGATGTCAGTCCATGACTGACTGCAGTTTCATCAGGACCAGAATGAACGCAGAATCTCACAAGATATTCATCAATATTAAAATTTCTCCAGTAATCCTTGCATTTGACATACATAGTCATGTCACCGTATTGCTCAATTATATTATTTTTTTCTTCTTCTGTAATATTCTTTAGGCTGTCAACGCTTGGTGCCTTGAAATTAAAAGAATGATTTGTTGAGAAAGCATTTTGTTCAGCAGGATAATTACCATCCATCTCATCATAAGAAGAACTGGCTGGTTTTTCAAAACTGTATTTGCATTGCGCTGATTCATCTGTTTTTAATATAAATCTGATATCTTCAAATTCCTGAATGCATCCATCTTCTCTTGTTGATTTTATTTCAACGCTTTTAACTTGCTTATTTTGGAATTCATGTCCTTCTGTGAGGACTGTTACAGGGCTGATTATAGGAGGATTATTTTCATATTTAATGCTTTCACAGCGGGGATTTTCTTCATCTTCATTTAATATCTTGCATGTTTGTCCTAAAGAATTGCATCTATATTTTGTGCAAGGTCTTGAAGAATCTTCATTGCACTTTGCACAAGCTGTTTTTGATTCGCTTTCACTGCTGAATGTGGGCGCCTCCCATGGCATGCATTTAAACTCAACTATTCTTGTTTCTGTTGCCCCCCATCCTGTTATTAATATCCAGAGAATTATTACTGCTGCAACAGCCAATCCAACCCATCCAATAACATTCCAGGATTGAGTTCCTGCGATGGTAAGTAATCCTATAGAAAATCCTGCAACTCCTCCTGCTATTATCAATGTTACTGCTGCAGGTCCTGATAATCCAAGTGCCTGTGCAAGAAAACTTGCTGCAGCTATTCCAACAAGAGCAGCAAATGCAACTGTAGCAAACTGGCCGACTACAGTAAAAGCTGCTGCTCCTACTGCGCCAGGTACGAAAAAAGTAGTTGGGAAAATCTGCATTGCAGCATAAAATAGACCTCCTGCAGCCCCTGTAATAGCTCCTGCCCATGTAAGTATTTCTCCTGCATCTGCAGGGTCAAAATCTCCCCCGCTTCCTCCAAACTGTGCCAAAAATTCATCAATATCCTGGGGTTCTACATACTGTCCGTCTACAGGATTTTTATAAGATTGATAACCTGTCCATGTATAAGTTGCTTTTGTGCATTTTTCTTCACGAGTCAAACCTATGCCAAGCGGCCCATACATCCAGGAACTGTGGCTTAAACAGGAAGAGCCAGAAGCCTCTCCCATTCCGTCACTTGATGCATCTGTTGGTTCTCCGTTAGAATCTAATTTATTCCCTTTTTTTCCTTTAATTTCAACATTTTCGCTTCCTTGCCCTTTATAATTAATATAACTCCCGCAATCTCCAAGTGAAACACATAAATCATTCATTTGTGTTGCAAATTCAGCTGTTTCACAGGCGCAATTTTCCTTGCAAACCCAAGCTCCAAAAAAATTCTTTTCATAAAATACTGTGCATGATGTATCTGCAATTCCACATATATTATCATCCATGCCGTCTTTCAGGTTAGCCCCTTTTGGATATCTTGGAACACAAGTGTCAAATTTGAAATAACTGCTAAGTTCAACATGTTTAATCATGCAGTTTTTATCATCCTCGCAATTTTTTATGTTCCCTTCATTATTTACTATCTGCCCGTCTTCCTTCTCCTGCAAGGGATTATATGTCATGCATAAGCTTGCATGATTTATAGTGCATGAAGCCATTGAGAAAGACTTTCCTCCTTCTTCTATTATTTGTTGCTCGCAAAGAGAGCCCCTGTATTCCTCGCATCTGTCTATTTCAACTTCTCCGTCATGGCAATATGCCAGCCAATGCTCGCTTCCGACAGTGTCTTTTCCGTTTCCGATATAACTATCATAAAGACACCATTTTTCTCCATTATATCTGTCTTTTGTTCCTACATTATCAGGAGCATTTTCACACCCTAAATCTCTGCAGATAAAATTTCCATCCTGAACATGATTTCTGGCAGGAGAAACTTCAAAACATTTGCTTGTCGGACGTCCGCAATTTCCACAGCTTGCTGATTCAATACTTCCAGAACCATCATTGCAACTTTCGCTTTTTTTCAGAACTATTCCATTATTCCAGCTAGCATCTCTGTCAGAAGAATAAATATTTTCCCTGTTTCCGCATGAATCAAACCAGTAAATTTCATCTTTTCCGCTAGCACATCTAATAGAAGCCTGTCTTGTGCATCTTGTTCCTAAATTCATATTAGAGCATAAATAATCTTTGTAAAATGTTCCTTTTTTTGAAAGGCATTCTGTTTCTGTTCCGAATTTGCAAATTCCTCCTTTAAGCAGACATGCTCCTTCAGACTGGCTTGCAGAAAGTGCAATACAGTCAAGTTCATTCCAGATTTGCCTGAAATCTTTGTTAAATCCGCTCTCTGCAGAAATCTTCTCACAATTTCTTTCTGTGGTAAACCTGACATTGCTTCCGAGAACACAGCATCCTTTTCTGCATTTGGTTAATGAACAGCTTTTATCGTCGCTCCATTCTCCTCCTTTTGATTCACATTCTTTTTTTGGGGAATTGGTAGAGCATAAACCCTCTTCAGTATCAAAACAGCATCCTTTTCTGCATTCGGCAGTGATATCACAGCTTGTTTCAATCACACCGACTTTACAGCTTTCTGTATCTGTTGAAAGAATGTCTGCGCATTTGGCTCCATTTTTCATTTCAGGACAGCACCACATATCTGCTTCTGTCGCAGAAACAGTTCCTATCTGTTTTATTGACAAAAATCCAATCAATAAATTTATTCCTAAATCAATTATCTCTCCTATCTTGTCTTCTCCTTCTATTATCTTCAGGTCTTTGATTAAAGAATCAGTCTGATAAATCCTGTAGCTGTCTGCAGGAGACATCCCTATTAATAATATAATCTGAAATATCGCAATCAGCAGAATGATTGCTTTCTCCCCTCTGTTTTTTATTTTATTTTTCATTCTGTTAAAATCCAGGAGGAATTACGCACCCCCTTACAGCAAATCTGAATTTTTCCTGAGTATTTATATCCTTGACAGTATAAATTATTACTGAATCGCTTGTTCTGAATTTGTCTATATCCCATTTTGGATAAAGGTTCATATATCCTACATATTCAAAATAACAAAATCTTGCTTCCTGGCTTGTAATCTCCTGGCTAACAACAGCCATGTCATAAAGGCTGCTTGGGATAACAATCTGAAAATTTTCCTGGGTTGAAGTTTCTCCTGTTTTTGTAAGCACAATTTCTGCATTAATTTCCATCATAATCTTTCTTTCTGTCAATTCGACGTCAAATCCGTTATACCTGGCATCAACAGCATATCCTCTTTTATTCAGGCTTGCTGTCAGTTTATCAAAACAGCCGCTGACATCTTCAGCAATATAATCTTTTATCTCATCTTTCAAATGCTGGATTAACAAGGGTTCCTGATTCACGCATGGAAGATAATAATTTGGTGTGTAACACAAATAAGAAATATTATTAAAAACATTTTCACCTTCAAACTTGAATCTTTTAGAAATAGGGGGCTCTATATATCCGCCCTGAATAGAAATTATTTTTATAGCTTCTTTTACGCTGTCTTCAATGCAAGATTCTAAGAATGGTGCAGGATTTTCTTCTGGTTTCTCTCCGATTTGCGGAAGTATTCCTCCTCTGAAAATAAAAAATGTTATGATTACCGAGACTATAACTACTGCAACTATAATAAAAATTGTGACTTGGGCTCTGCGATTCCACCTCTTCATAATATTATTTAATATTTACTTACTTATAAATTTTGTTAGAATTAATTTTTTATCTCTATAGTGCTAATTCTTTGTTCAGACTAACACTTGCTTAACACTGTCCTTACTTCCGCATCAATCTTCGGTCTCCACCCTCGGTGCTAAAAGAAAATTAAGTTCTATGTGTTCTGTTTTGATATCCATTTTCAGCGGATGGTCATTTGCAAACTGCAAAATTGTTTTTTCGCAAAGTTTTGCCCCCTTCATGAATTTTATAAGATATTCAAGGCTGTATTTTGATTTGCATTCTTCTGCCTCTATTTTTGCCTCGTCTCCGGAAAATTCACTTCTCGCAGAATTCAATCCTTTTGCTTCAACTATAAATCCTCCCTGGCTTATTATAAATGAACAGGCATCAGAGACAATTATGCAGTCTTCAATTGCAGAGACTAAATCAGATGAGGATATTTCAATTCTCGAACTATAATCCAAAGTTGGCATTTCTTTTTCCTGCCTTTCCACTTCAATTAAATTAAGGCTGAAATTTCTTTTTATTCTGTCCATGATTTGTATATTCAGAAAATTTTCTTTTCTTTCCAGGATTAAAGGAGTTCTGCTGCCGCATCTTCTCAGGATTCTTTTCAGGCTGTCCAGATTAATACCAAGAATTTCATTTTCAGCTTCAAATTGGGAAAAAGCGCTTTTCGGAATTTTTAGCATAACCATTGCAACATTTGCAGGGTCAATTGCTGCTATGCTCATCCCGAATTCATTAACCTTGATTCTTGCTTCTGTCACTAGCTCTGACAGGACCTCTATTGCTTTTGAAAATAAACTTGGGTCTTCTAACTTTACAAGCATATTTATGAAAATATTATTTCTCTTTTAAGCATTACTATCTTTGAGTATAGGTTATTTATTTAAACTTTCCATATTTTTCTCTTTGATGGAAAATCCGCCGACTGTAAAGGGTGGCAAACAGGAAGTTAGCCATTCGCCCGTCAAAGACGAGCGAGAGCAGAGGATAAGAAAAATAACTCATGTTTATTACTCGCGCCCTGAAGTGCAAAAGGCAATTTTTGATTTTTCTGCTGACAGGGAAATCTGCCCGAGGTATTTTGAAGGATTCGGAAAACGGCCTGACTCTCTTCAGTACGAATCAGATATTTTCGGGCTTGTAAAAAAAGGAGCTACTTCTTTTCATTGTTCAGAAGAAATCTGGAGCAACCCGTTAAATCTCTCAACAAATATGAACGAAAAAGAACTGGACAAGCTGAGAACAGGCTGGGATTTGCTTTTAGATATTGACAGCAAATATATTGACTATAGCAGGATTTATGCAAAAATTATAATTGGTTTTTTAAAATTCAGCGGGGTAAAAAATGTGGGCATTAAATTTTCAGGAAGCAAGGGATTTCACATAATAGTTCCCTGGAAAGCTTTTCCTAAAGAGGTGAATAGTATTCAGACAAAAGACATGTTTCCTGAATGGCCAAGGATTATAACAAAATATATTATGGAGAAGACAAAACCAAAATTAATAGAGGAAATTACAAAACTTACAACTCCCAATAAATACATAAAAGATTTTCAGGCACCAAAAGAAGTTATGCCTGATTTAATTCTTGTTTCCCCGCGCCATCTGTTCAGGATGCCTTATAGTCTTCATGAAAAAACAACTCTTGCGAGCATTGTCATCGACAAGGATGAACTTGAGAATTTTGACATGAAGGATGCAGACCCTATGAAATTATCTGCAGAAAAAATAAAAAATTTTACTCCGAATTCCAGGGAAAATGAAGCATCAGAATTATTAATGCAGGCGCTTGACTGGGACAAGGAAAATTCTCCAAAGGAAGAAATCAAAAAAAACTTTGAATTCAAGCCGATTCAGATAACTGACAAATCAGAAAAAAATTTTCCTCCATGCATTCAGAAAATCCTGCCCGGCATTAAGGATGGAAAGAAAAGGGCATTATTTGCATTGATAAATTTCTTGCGTTCAATAGGGGTTGAAAAAGACATGATGGAAAAAACCATTTATTCCTGGAATGAAAAAAATGAAATTCCCCTGAAAAGCGGCTATATCAAGTCGCAGATTTCCTGGGCTTTAAGAAAAAAACCAATAATGCCTCCAAACTGCGCGGAATTTTACAAGGGCATCGGAGTTTGTTTTCCTGACAATCTCTGCAAATTGATAAAGAATCCTGTGAATTATGTTGTTAAAAAGAATTTCCAGGCAAATAAATACAAACATCCAAAAAATAAAGATAATTTTAAAAACAACAATTAATTATATTAATCATGAAAAAAAAGGTGTTGATTGTATTTTTATTCTTGCTAACCTTTTCTCTAATATTTATTTCAGCACAAAATGAGACTACTGGTGATATGAGCACCAGAGGTTATTCCTGTCTTGAAGGAAAAGTAAAGGACAAATGCTCGTCTTTGTCAACAGAAGAAAAAACATTTTCTCTTCTTGCAATAGGAGAATGCAAATCAGAACTTTCAGCTGATTCTTCATCAAATCAATGCTGGCCAAAATCAGGATGCACAATAAAAGCAACAGCTCAGGCAATTTTGGCTTTGTCCAAATCAGGAACAGATACCAAGCAGGCAGAGGACTGGCTTATTTCTCACAATACAACTCCTTCAGGAATGGACTGGCTTTTGCAGATTGAGAGCAATAATATAACTTCTTGTACAATAACTTACGGAAGTGCAACTCCGGTTAACATAACTGTTAATGATGACAAAACCCTTAGCGGAAATGCAGGAAGTTGCCTGACAGTATACAATAATTATTGGTTTAGAGTTTCTCAATCTTGTTACGGGCAGGAATTTAAAGTTTCCTGCGATAAATCTTTTTTAACAACTTTATTGTACAAAAAAACAACATCTGATGTAATTTATGTTTCAGGAGACACGCATACCGCATCAGCAGGAGGAACAACAGCAGAGACAGTAAGTTCTTTTTGTTTTGCAACATCATCTTTATGCGATTATGAAGGAAGCTTATGGGCTTCAATTGTTCTTGATTACAGAGGATATGATGTTTCTTCATATCTGCCCTATATTATTACTATGATGGATGAGCCTGAAAATAGGCAATATCTCCCAGAATCTTTCTTATATTCCTTGACAAGCAATTTCCGTAATGAGTTATTGCTTAAACAACTGCCTGAAGGTTCATGGAAAGTATCAGATGACAAATTTTATGATACTGCTGTAGCATTGCTTCCTTTTCAGGCAGAGACAATAACAGAAAAAACAACAGCAATAAACTGGCTTGGCGGAGTGCAGGGAACAGACGGATGCTGGAATTCAGGAAATACAAGAGATACTGCATTTATTTTATATTCTATCTGGCCAAGAGCAATTTCCGGAGTTGAGGTAGATGAAGGTTGCGAAGAGTCAGGAGGTTACTGCATGTCACAGATGAGCTGTTCAGATATAGGGGGAGAAATATTAAGTTCTTACACAGATTGTTTTGGTGCAAGTATTTGCTGTAGCAAGAAGAAAACTCTTGCTAGCTGTTCTGAGCAGGGAGGAAAAATTTGCGCAGGAGATGAAGAATGCAGTGTTTCAACAGTAGAAGCTTCAGATACATCTATATGCTGTGTCGGAACTTGTGAAATTCCAGAAGTTGCGATTTCAGAATGTGAACAACAGGCAGGATTCTGCAAGACATCCTGTACCAGCAGAGAAAAAGAAATTGCATATTCATGCCCTTCTCCTGATGTCTGCTGTGTTGCTAAAAAATCAAGCGGAGTATGGATTATTGTTCTTCTGATAATCTTGATAATCCTGGCAGTTTTGGGAATAATATTCAGAAAGCAATTGAGAGAACTTTTCATCAGATTTAAAACATGGTTCAAATCTAAATTTAGGAAAGGCAAAGGCAAGGCAGCTCCTGCTGGTCCAGGTCCTAGGTTCCCTCCAACTTCCTCTGTGAGAGTTCCTTCTGGATTAGTTTCAAGAAGAATAATTCCCCAGCAGGCTCAGAGACCTCAGGCACCTCCTGCAAGGGCGGCTCCTGTAAAACAACCTGCAAAGAAAACAGAATTTGACGAAGTTCTTAAAAGATTAAAAGAGATTGGGAAATAAACTTTATTAACTCGCTTTCTTTTAACTGATTATGAAAAAGAGCTGGATATTAATTTTAATGCTGCTGATTTTACCGTCAGTTTATGCAGTTGAATTTTCTATGGGTGAAAGTTTTGCCCAGGGGGAAACAATAATAACCAAGGTTTCAGGAAATTTTCTCACACCCGTAACAGAGGAAAATATTTTCTTTTACAGAGGGCATGTCAGGGCACCTATGGAATATGGTATAGGAAAAATAGGGGGCGATTATTACATTTATGCCCTTACTGTGGGGAAAATACCTGCTGATTATTCAATATCAATAGAAAATGTCAGGTATATGAAAGGTGCTGAAGTAACTGACGAGAAAATAACCAAAAATTTTTCAATAACAAACAAAACAGCAGATTTTTCAGTCAAGCCAGGATTTATTATTTCCCAAAATAATTTCTTCCTTGAAATCCAGAACCTCCAGGATAAACAAATTACAGTAGATGTGAAAACAGAAACAGGAAAAAGAGATATTTTCATTTCTCCTGCAAAAACCAAAGAATTTTCAGTATCATTAAAATCAGGTGAAATAAAAAAAATAAATTTTGAACTTGGGGCAGGAGAGCCGACATTTCAGACAGTTAAACTATACTCTTATACTACAGAAGAAATAACAACAAATACAAGCTGTTTTTTAATATTCGGGAGCTGCACTGAGCAGTCAAATATAACAACTTCTTTTGGCTATGAAGTTCCGGTATATATCTTTTCTGTTATTGAAGAAAAACCCGAAGAGACCTTCAAATTTGAGCCGTCAGAATTAATTCTTTCTGTCAGGACAAACACAAAAACCCCAAAAACAATTTTTCTTTACAATGCAGGGGATAAGGAATTGAGAAATATATCTCTTTCCTTGTCAGATTCCCTTAAGCCTTTTGTAAATATTTCTTCAGGAAAAATTGAAACTTTAGGAAATAATTCCAATTTTTCAGTTGAATTATCACTCTTTTCATCTCTTGAAAAAAATATGGAGGGAATTCTCAAGGCTGAAACAGGGAATGATACTGCTGAATTATTTATCTCTCTGGAATTTATTGCTAATTACACTCCTTCAACTGAAACAGGGGGGACTGCAAACTGCGCAGAATTAAACGGGACATTATTTAATACTGAAACAGAAAAATGCGACAGCAGATATGAAAATGTAAAAGACGGGTGGTGCTGTTTTGGAGCAGTCAGCCCTGTAGAAAAGAGCTCCACAGGAAAAATAATTGCAGTGATTATAATTGTTATAATTGTCGGAGGTTTGCTGTGGTTTTATTTTGCAAAATACAAAAAAGCAAAAAAACCAGTAGATTTGCTGAAGATATCAAAAGGGAAAAAAGAGATTAAGTAGTAATGTCTACTTCTTCTGCATTTTCAGAAAATTCTTTCACTTTTCCCCATTCATTATAAAGCGCTGTGGGTTTTTCTCTTTTCTCTCTTGAATTATTCCTTCTTTCATTATAATTTATTATTTTTCCGTTGTATACTGGCTGAACCCTTTCCCTTTCTCTTTTCAGGTTTCTTAATATTCTTTCTTCTTCAGTTGACAGAGTTATCTTTCCTGCTTCAAGCCCCCTGTTAACAGGTTCATGAACAAGCCCTGCCTGCTGCACATATGTTGTGTGATGTGTAGTTATATCAATTATCATTTTTTCTTTCGAATAGAGTTTACTTTGTTCGAGTGGCTAACTTCCTGTTTGCCATCTTCTTCCTTTTTTTCTTTAATTTTCTCTTTTTTATCTTCTTCAGTTCCCATAATTGTTTTTAATTTATTTTCAAGAATTATTCTTTCTGTCTGCAAAATTCTTGTTATTTCCTCATATCCATGCAGTCTTCTTGTCAGTTCATTCAGGATATCATTCCAGTCAGTATTTGCAAGGAAAATATTTTGCGGGGAAAGAATCTCAATATGCGCAGGCATGTATTTGAACATTAATACTGCAAGATAAAGCAAGTCCTCTGTTTCAACCTCAATTTCCGCAAAACTTGTATAAAAATCCTTTTGCTCTTTCATTAAAACAGGGGAATTTATTTTTTTATTCATAATTTTCACGCCTTTTTCTTCTCCCATCTGTTTTGCCAGGTTTTCCAACGTCTCAACAAGATGTTCAGGTGGTCTTCCTAAAACTTCCAGTATCATTACTGCATTGAGCTTTTTTGTTTCAGTTAAGTTCATTTTTTCTTTTCCTTATATTTAGCAGGAATAAAGCCCCTCCGAATACAACGCAAAAGGTTATAATTCCTGCAAAGGCCAGATTCCTTCTCAAAATTTCCTTATTATCCTCGCTTTTTATACTTTTTGAATTAGGGGTAAGCTCTATTATTTTTAATGCCAGATTTTCTCTCTTTTCTGTGTTTATTGGGGTGTAATCTTCTTCAGGATTGCTTTCTTCTTCACCTTCCTGTTCTGTTTCATTGCTGTCCTCTTCTGTCTCATTTCCTTCAACCCACTCTTCAGAAGTTTCTTCAGGCTCCTGCTCTTTTCCCACACAGGCAAGCTCCTGTTCTTTTATATCAGCTAATTTTTTTTCTCCGATACCGCTGACATTTATTAATTCATCAAGAGAATCAAATATATTTGTCTTTCTGTAAGAGATTATATTATTTGCAGTAGAAGGTCCAACCCATATTATTTTATCCAAATCTTCTGCACTTGCAGTATTAATATCAATTTGAGTTTCATTGCATGATGCATAAACACCAGCAATAAGAAAAACTGCCAGAAATAAAATCATCAGCCACTTCATAAAAATAAAAGCCAGAAACTATTTTTATTCTTTATTGTGGTACTTTTTACTGAAGTCTGTGTATTCAATCTCGCCACGTTTATCTCCTTTTTTTGCAATCCATATATTTGGGAAAATTCCTTTTTGTAAATACCACCTGCATTTTTCTTTTTCCTCTTTTGAGAGAATTCCATTCATTTTTACTTCAATACCAATTACACTGTATAATTCATCATGGACATGTTTAAGCGTGATAAAATCAGGAAATCCTGCCCCTAAAACAAATATTTTATTATAAGGATTATATTTCCTAGAAATAATCAGTTTTCCTGTTGAAAAGATTATTTGTCCATCAGCATCTTTTTCAAATTCAACATTATTTGTCCATTTATCAACAATTCTTCCTTTTTCTTCTAAATCTTTTCTAACTTTTAATTCAAACCTCGCTCCCTGTGCCCGTGATAATCCCCCCTCTTTAATTTTTGATTTTTTTTTAGATTTTGGAATCCCCCTTTCCCAAACAGTTTCATAATTTTCTGGGTCTCCTGCTTCCCTAATCCTCTTCATAATCTCTTCTTTATGCTCTTTTTCCACTCTCTCCATAAAAAGGTTAATAAGAATAAGTTTATATTTTTTTATACAAGAGAAATAGCATCATGTTTGCATGCTTCCACACATGCCCCGCATTCAATGCATTTTTTTGCATCAATAATAACTTTATCTTTTCTTGATAATGCTCCTACAGGACATGCTTCAACACACCCAATGCAAGCACCTCCGCAGGCACAACTTGTGCATTTTCCATTTTTCCAGCAGCATTTTTTATAATCAATCTTTATTGGCATATTTTTATTTGAAAAAGTTTATTTATAAATTTTTATATCCCAATAAATCTGTTAATTATTTTTATTTTATTAATTAATGAAAAAGAGCAGGATAATTCGGTTTATTAAAAAAAATAATCTTACTATTTTTCCTCTTTTGATAATTATATTTTCGCTTTTGTGGAATTTGGACAGATATTTTCCTATTTGCTCTTATAGGATAATCTCTTTAATTATTGCAATTATACTTGAGGTAATTATACTATTCAAAAAATTGTAACAAAATTTATAAACCTTTCTTGTAATTTATGAAGATGACAAAAGAACAAACAGATCAAACTGCTGAACAAACAGCAGAAGAACAGCAACAGGGAGAGACTCCTGAAGCTGAAAAAAACGAAGAAGAACAGCAGGAAGCAGAGTCTAAAGCTGAAACAAATGAAGCTTCTTCAGAAGAACAACAAAATTAAACTGATACATTTTGTTGACAAATTTTTTTATCAGGGCAAGGGGGGTGGGTTTTTTTATTTTTACAGAAGCTGGAGAAGATTATCTCTCTTCCTTTGAACGTGCCCATAAAACAGGAATATAAAGAAACCTTAAAATTACTTCCAGCACAACTATAAAGATTAAATAATAGACTGCTGTATTAAAAAATTCAGGAATTTGTGTGATTCTGCTTATATTTCCCCCGATATTAATGAACCCTGGAGTTAGAATTGCAACTCCTAATAATGTAAGTGGGATAAGTTTTGCAAGGTCTCTTGATAAATCTTCCTTGAAATAGGCGCATATTCTTATTGCAGAAATCATCCCTGCACATATAAGCATGACATTCACTATTTCAAGTTCCTTTGCAAGAATTATTATAAAAATTGAAAAAATTGAAAACCAGATGAATATTACAATTGGAGAGATTATCATAAATTCAAAAATATAAATGGTAACACGAAGAAATTTTACCAATCCCTCATGTTTGTATACATTGTATTTTTTTAAATCAAGTTTGAGAACATCTTTTTCTGCTAAGAATCTGTAGAACAGCCATATAAACATACCATATAATGCAATACCCATTGATATGAAAAATAATGGGGGGGCAAATTTAAGCCCTTCAGGAAGAATACTTATCAGTTCATTATACGAATCTTTTATACTGGTTATTAAAGTTATTTCTGCCATATTACAAATCCCTCGCCTGAAGAGTTCTTCTCTTGTTTTCTCTTGCTCTCTTAATTGCATCACTCAGCAAATTTTCAACCTTTCTTTCTAATGCTGTTTCAACCTCATCAGCAACGCTTGAGATAGAGTTCTCTTTGTCAAGCTCTTTTACTAGCGGACGAATATTTGATTTAATTATAAGTCCCATTTTTTATTATTCCTTTTTCATGAAAGGAAACAATATAACATCTCTTATTGATGGTTGGTCTGTCAAAAGCATTACAAGCCTGTCAATTCCCATGCCAAATCCTGCTGTAGGAGGCATTCCTGTTTTTAATGCAGCAAGAAAATCCTCGTCCATCGGCATTGCTTCACTGTCTCCTTTTTGTTTTAGCTTAACTTGCTCAATAAGTCTTTGTTCCTGATCTATCGGGTCATTCAGCTCATCATATGCCTTTATTATTTCTGTCCCATTGACAATCAGCTGGAAAGTATTGATAAATCTTGGATTTTTTTCATTTCTCTTAGCAAGAGCAATCATCTCAACAGGATAATGTGTCAGAAAAGTCGGCTGAATAATGCTTGGTCTTGCAACTCTTTTGTAAAGCTCATCAAGCAAGGCTCCATAATGCTTTGCATGTTTTATATTTACATCCAGTTTTTTCTTCTCAATCTCTTTTTTCAGCTTTTCAAAATCATCAGATTTCTCAATATCAATTCCTGTCTTTTCCTTAATGAGCTCCTGGAATCTCATTTTTTTTATTGACTTAAAATTAAGTTTTATTCCCTGATATTCTACAGCAGAATCAAGTTTCAGCTTTTTGAGCAATTCTTTTATTAATTCTTCAGCCATTTCCATAAGCTTTTCGTAATTTGCATATGCATAATAGAATTCCAGCATTGTGAATTCAGGGTTATGAGCCTTGTCAATTCCCTCATTCCTGAAATTTTTGCAGATTGTGAAAACCCGGTCAAATCCTCCTGCGACAAGTCGCTTCAGATATAATTCAGGGGATATCCCCAAAAATAAATTCATATCAAGGGCATTGAGATGCGTGATAAATGGCGTCGCTGATGCTCCGCCGTAAACCGGCTGAAGAATCGGAGTTTCAACTTCAGCAAAATCTCTTTTCTTCAGGAATTCCCTTATTGTGTCAATGATGATTTCTCTCCTTTCAAAAATTTTTTTTACTTCAGGATTTACAGCTAAATCGAGATATCTCTTCCTGTACCTTTCTTCCTTGTCCTGCAAGCCATGAAATTTTTCAGGCAATGGAAGAATTGCCTTGCTTAGAATTTCAATCTTTTTTACAAGAATTGAAATTTCCCCTGTTTTTGTTTTGATAATCTCCCCTTCAGCTCCTGCGAAATCTCCTGTATCAAGGTATTCTTTAAAAAAATCAAAAATCTTTTCAGGGGTTTTTCCTTCCTGAAAAACCAGCTGGATATCTCCCGAATAATCCCTGAGTTTTGCAAAAGAAATTTTTCCCAAATCCCTTTTTGTAATCATCCTTCCTGCAGTAGTTACTTTTGCCCCAATCTTTGATTTGATGCATTCAGAAACAGAATTTTTCTTATCGAACTTATTAGGATAAGGATTTATTTTTCTTTTCTCAAGTTCTTTTATTTTTTTCAGCCTCTCTTCTATTATCTGCTCCTCGCGTCCCATGATTTTAATAATAAGATTTAGTTTTTATATTTTTAGTCTCGGTTAGAGAAAATATCAATAGGAGATGTTAAGAACCTTGGTTCTTATTAGTAAGATTTATTAATATAATTTTATTATATTAATCATGAAAAAAAGAGGGATTAAGAGATTATTAAAAAAAGAGATGAAATCTGATGCTAAACACAAGGGCATATGCGGAGGAGGAGTTTATTTTCTCGGATTTATCGGAGCACTTGTTTATAACATACAAAATGCAACATCTTTCTGGTATGGAGTTTTAGGGGTGGTAAAAGCTATTGCCTGGCCTGCATTTTTGGTATATAAATTATTGAACCACCAGAATTAATTTTATTTCTTGGGAAGATTTATTAAGAAATAGATTATCAAGAGAGATATGAAAAAGTTAGTTTTTTTTGGAATATTAATTTTATTGATTAGTTTAACTTTTATTCAAGGGGCAAATTATCCTGTCTCCTTACCATCATCTATGGCTGGAATGACTGGAGAAATTTATATTTATTCTGAAACATATCAAAAACCTATTTGTAATGGTTGTGAAAAGGATAATAAATGTTATAATATCGGAACAAGATTGACAATCCCTTACCCAGATAATGGAGAATTATCTATTAGTGGGGGAAAATCTTTAGTTATAGATGGTTACATGATTAGTGTTATTATTTTTAGCAATACTCAAGTGCAGTTTACTATTACTTCATCAGATGGAACAAAAATAACAGATAAAATGAATAAAGGAGATATAGAAAAAATTTTTGGTGGGAAATATATTATAGTTAAAGAAATAAAATATAATAATTATGATGGTGAGGAATCTTCTGTTAAGTTTTCTATTAGGGGGGAATCTTATAAATTAGGTTTATCTTGGAGAAATGAAAATTATTTTTATTGTGGAAGAGATGAGGTGTTTGTCTCACAAAAGATAACAGGGGAAATTTGTGAAAATGATTTTGAATGCCAGAGTAATAAATGTTATGATAGAAAATGTGAACAGAAGAGAGGGATTAAAATAACAAAAATTTATGGGGATAATACTTATATTATAGAAAATCTGTTCTTTCATCATAATGAAACTTTTTATTTCAGAGGATTAAATAAAGATTATTCAATTGGTTTTGGAAAAACCAATACTGATTTTTTGGTTTTTATTAATGATAAAACTTATGATTTTAAGAATAAAACTTTCATTTTAGATAAAAATTCCCAATTTATTCTAAATAATCTCTTATTTGAGGAGAGTATTCCAAGCGTGAATATAACTTTTATTGAAAGCAAAAATCCAATTGATAATTCAACAAAACTTTTAGAAGATTTATCCAAAAATAAAGAGGAAATTAATAACAACCCCCTGCAAGAAGAGATTTCTGTTTCAATAACTGGAGATGTGGTTGGAGAGAATAAAAAACCGAACTTTTTTGAGAGATTATTAAATTTCTTCAAAAATCTGTTTTCTAAAAAATAATCACCCCTTATCAAATTCTTCATTAAGCAATTCATCAGCAATTTGCTGGAATTTATCCCAGCGCGAAACATGCTTGTATTTTATTGCCTTGAAATTTTCCTGTAATTTCTGCACTTTAAGGAATAATGGAAGAAGATTTGCATTCCTTACCCTGTATTTTCCCAAGAGCTGATTTACAACCAGTTCAGAATCAAGAAAGCACGTTATTTCATCTTTGGTATATTTTGCTGCAAGTTCCAGCGCCTTTATCAGCGCCTCATACTCTGCAATATTATTTGTAACTAATTTTCCTATATGCGCGCTGTATTTTGAAAGAATTTTTCCCTCTTCCCTCACAATCACGCCGATTGCCCCTGGTCCTGGATTTCCTCTTGCACCACCGTCTGAGTTGGTATATATCATCAATACTAAAAAGAGATTTAATATAAAAAGGTAATGCTTTTAATTAAATTTATACCTAATTCCTGCTCTTTTTTCCTAGAATTACTTATGGGTTATTTTGTTTAAAGCATATATGGTCAGACAGATGCCTATAACAAAAAATGAAATATGCACATAAGTTTGGTTTAAAAAATCAACCTTGTCCATCAAAGTCCATAAACTTCTAAAGACAAAAACCGAAGAGATAATTAATACTATTTCTAAAAGTATATATCCTCTTTTTTTTGAATTAATCATTTTACTTTAAATAAAATATCCTATTTAAATTATTTGAATATAATCTCCCTAAATCTTAAAATGATTAAATATGCAGAATCTTAAATTCCTTAAAATCCTGAACTTTTTCCTCTCTTGTTTCAACATTATTTATCTTTGAATGTTTGGGCCCTTTTTTGCATGATTCAATCATCTTGTCAACATTTTCAATATTTCCTTCCATAAAAATTTCAACTCTTCCGTCTTCAAGATTTCTGACAAATCCCCTCACATCATTTCTTTCTGCATTTTCCTTTATGAACTGCCTGAAAAAAATTCCCTGAACAGTTCCTTTAATATACAATCTTACTGCTTTTTTCATTTCAGTAAAGTAAACTTCAGGATATTCTTAAAGATTTTGATAATGATTCATTAAGGTAATTCTTTTAAATATAGATTTCCAAAATCTCTTATGACTCTTCTGACAAAAAGTAAGCCTTTGTTTATAATAAATCCTCTTGCAAATGAAAAAAGAGCTTCAAAAAAATGGAAAAAAGTTAAGCGTATTCTTGATTCTTGGAATATCCCTTATGACGTAGAATCAACAAACAGCAGAAAAGAAGCAGTTGAATCTATAAGGAAAGACAAGAAACACCAAGTGATAATTGTTGTAGGCGGCGACGGAGGGATGAATGCAGTAGTTGAAGGAGCAATGAAAAATAATCTGGAAAAAATATTGGGAGTAATCCCTGCCGGAACAGCAAATGACTTAGCTAAAATTTTTGATATATATTCTACCCCTAAAAAACTCCCCCGCATTCTTCTTGAAGAATATACAAGAGAGGCAGATGTCGGGGTTGTCAATGATAATTATTTCCTTGCTCATGCAAGTATCGGTTTTCCAAGTTTAACATTGCAGGAAAGAGATAAGAGATGCTTTCTGAAAGGCAAGCTGGCCTATTTTGCAGGGGCATTAAGGGCACTTTTAAAATATTCATCAAATAGATTAAGGATAAAATCAGGAAAAAATTATAGTCACAGAACTGCTTTTTTGGCTGTTGTTTCAAATATAAAATATTATGCTGACGGCATGGAAATTTCTCCTTTTGCAAAACCTGATGACGAGCTTCTGGATTTATGCCTGATTGAAGGAAAATCAAATCTCGGACTTGTTTTGCGCAACCTTCCCTTAGTGTATTCAGGAACGCATGTAAAAAATCCTGAAGTGATTTATGAGCAATCAAAAACTTTTGAAATTTCAGGTTTAAATCCGCTTTTGCTTCAGGCAGACGGAGATATAATTGGAGAATATGAAAATCTGAAATTCAGCATTGCAGAAAGAAAACTTAAGATGCTGTGCTCGGATTTTTTTGGAAAAGGGAATTAAATTCCCCTGTAATCAAGTTCATTATTGACAACTGCAACAGTCTGCGAGGCAAAATATATCTTGTTTCCGACAGAAACTTTTGTTGCAATTTCTTTCAGCCTTTTCAGCTCTTTTTTCGGCAGTCCTTCATGGTCTCCAAGAACAAAAACACAATCTTCAGGAATTTCTGCTTTTCTGATATCTTCCCCGTGCTTGTCAAGCACAAAAATTTCTTTTCCCTCTTCTGCCAATTCTTCGATAACATTAAGGAAGCTTTTTTTTTCAATAAAGCATCCGGGAAGCACTTCTTCTTTTTTTCCTTTCTTGTATTTATACAAAATTTTTCTTATCAGGTTCCCGACATCTTTTTTGCTTATTTCAAGTTCATCTGTAACCTGTATCTCAATGTGTTTTGGCGGGTCAGGCTGTCCGTAAAAAATAAAATGAAATTTTGCATCTTTTCTGAACCCATGAGACAGGAAAACACCCTGGATAAAGCTGTGTATTGCAATATCCATTCTTCCTGCTTCCATCAGCTTATTTGCATCAAAATTCCCTGATGTTCGCGCACTTTGTGAAAAATATACAAACTCACGCATATTAAAAAGAAAAAGAATTAAGTTATAAACTTATCCTGCTTTATTGTTTGCAGTCTCATTTTCTGTTTATCTGTTTTTGTCAATCTCTTTTTTTAATTTTTTGTCAAGCATTTTAGGATGCTGCCTGCAGTAATACTCAATTTTGCTTGAGCGAATGTGAGCAGTGTCATAATCCAGCTTTTTTTTCTGCATAAGCCTTCTCTCATGCAATTCATGCAAAAGAACAAGGGGAATTTCATTTCTTCCAATGTCATCATCAATCCAGATTTCATCTTTCGGAATGAAATTATATACATAACCATGTCCTCCCTGTGTAAAATTATTAAAGAATAGCCCTCTTACAGCTTCTCCATCAACAATCCAGATTTTTATATGCTTGCTGTATTCTTTCAGAAGTTGTTTATGTATCAAATTAAGAATCTTTTCTGGGTTCTTTTTAAGCCTGATTTTTTCTTCCATCCTCTTTGGTTTTGTTCTCTCTGCCCTGTCAAAATTATCTGAAATTCTCCACGCTTCCTTATAGCTTACCCCCCTTTCCAAAAGCCTTCGCATAAAAATCATAGAATCAATATAAAATTTTTTTTCCCCTGCTTTTCCTTCCTTATCAATCCAAAACTCATTTTTTGGGATAAATTTGAATTGCTCATGCATCGCACAGTTTGTGAACTCTTCATCAATATTATCTCTTATGTATTTGCCATCTACAATATACACCAGAATATTATTATAGACCCTCTTATATTTCTTGATATATGGTTTTTTCATTTTTCCTCTTTTTATAAAATTATAAAACTTTTTCAATTAAAAATTTATGCCTGAATTATTTTACCATTGGCTGCAGGACAAATTCAGGCTTTGCAAAAATATTTTTCTCATTAACAACCTTATACATGCCGATAAAATTTTCCTTTTCAAAAATGCTGATAATTTTTCCTTTCATTTGACTCGTTAAAGATGAATGAGGGGGAACAGAGTGAACTCTATCAAACTTTTTTTCTTTTTCCAGGAATTTATAATCTATTGGAGCCCCGTGCAGGATTTTTTCTGTAAATCCTTTTTTTACTTCAACAGCAGGATAAATTTCGCTGACAATTTCTGCAGGAATAATAATCTTTCTTAATCTTTCATCATTTCCTTTCTCAAACTCCTCAACGGCTTTTAGAAAGTTTTCTTTTGTCACGCTTTTTTCTATCTTGAATATTCCTGCCCTGATTCTTCTCAGTTTTGTCATATGCGCCCCGATTTTCATCTCTTCCCCCAAATCATGAACTAATTTCCTGATATAAGTCCCCCCTTCACATTCAACCCTGAAAGAGATGTTCTTTCCGTTTTTTTCCAAAAGTTTAAATTTTTTTATTTCTCTTTCCCTTTCCTGCCTCTTGACTCTTGATTTTACAGGAGGCAATTGAATAATTTTTCCCATGAATTTTTCTTCTATAACTTTTTTGATTTCTTCAAGAGAAACATCTTCATGTATCCTCATTATCCCTTCATATTCCTTATCTTCTCCAAGAAAAAATCCTGTTAGCTTTACAGCCCTGTTTAATGCAATCGGCAGAACTCCTGTAACCATTGGGTCTAAAGTTCCGAAATGGCTTGTTTTTCTGAGCTTCAGTTTTTTTCTCACAAAATCAGCGACATCAAAGCTTGTGCAGTTAGCCGGCTTGTCAAAATTTATAATCCCAAATTCAAGAAGTTCACTGATTATTTTTTTGGATTTTATTTTTTCAATATCTATCATTTCAAATCTCTCCTTTAAGGTATTTTTTTCTTTTTTCTTCCGGGAATTTCTCAATCGCGTATCTAAGCATTGTCCTTGGCATTTCTTTATACCTTGGTTTCAGGAATATCTCAAGAACATCTATATTTTTCTTTCCAACCTCTCGAAGCATCCATCCGACTGCTTTATGGATTAAATCATGTTTGTCAGAAATAAGCATCTCAGCAATTGCAAGTGATTCCCCCAAATTTCTTTTTTTAATAAGCGCAAAAGTAGAGATAACTGCTATCCTCCTTTCCCAGATATTTTCTGACCTTGCAAGCATCTTCAATATTCCTGTTCCTTCCCTGGTTAAAAAATCACCGACAATCGCCGGGCACGAAAGATCCACTAAATCCCAGTTATTTATGTTATTGGTATTTTTCATGTAAAATTCATAGATTCTTCTTTTCTCAAGCAAATCTTTTTTAGTTTTTTTGTATCTCCCGACAAGAATTATCAATGCAGCCATTCTGTGCTCATGAATCCTGCTGTTTAGAAGAGTCTGCAATTCATTAAAAGGTAAATTTATGTATTTTTTTATGGCTGTTCTCAGAACCGGCATTTTAATCCCCAAAAAAATATCTCCCTCGCCATAATCTCCTTTCCCTGTCTTGAAATATCTCGAAAGATTTTTTGCCTGCTCTGGATTTGCAAGAGATTTTAGTTCATAAATTAATTCATTAAGCATGTCTTATAAAAAATTATGAGAATATAAAAATGTTTTATCTTCCTCTGCTCTGCTTATTGTAGACTTTCTTTTCAATTGCCTGCTGTTCCTTGATTGCCTTGACTTTTGTAGTATGCTTTTCTGTCTTTGCAACTGCCTTTTCCATCTCTTTTCCTGCTTCAATCACAGATTCTTTTTTCTCTTCCTCGGCTTTTTTATCTTCTACTCCATCTTTATTTTCATCTTTTGCTTCTTCAACCTCTGCTTTTTCTGTTTTCTTTTTCTTTGCAATTTCCTTTGCAGAAGATTCAATTTTTTCTCTTCTTGTTTTCTTGAATTTGATGTTTGCAGGAAGCTCAGCAGCCTCAACCCTGACAATATCTCCTTCCTTAATCGCTTTGACTTTTATTTTTGAAGGAGGATTTCTTATTCCCCTGCTCCATAAAACTTCATTCAGGTATTTGTCAATTCTTATCTTGTCTAAATCTCTGTCTCTTATTTTCATATGCCTGACTAAAAATTCCTTTACTGTTCTTACTGCCTTGTTTGTCCTTTTATATCTCGGAACTATTTTCCATCTTCTTCTCAGTGGAATGATATATTCTCTTTCAATTTTATTGTCATTTATTTTTTTATCCATTTTCAATAATGTTGATTGTAAATTTTATATTTACTTTCAATTTTTTCCTCTGGTTTTTTTTCTGTTTTTGCCATTTTTAATTCTCTATTTCTGTAAGTTCCCCCATAACTATTTTTTCTATTGTTCCCTTTACAATTTTCATTTCCTTTGCGACTCTTTCTCTTAACCAATTAATATCTGTTATTGAAAAATTTAGGGATTTTGAGATTATTTCAATATATTGCTTACTTTTTGTAGGGCGTGTAATCATATATTCACTGATATAACAATAATCATCTGTTCCTGTTTTTACTCTTGGGTCTTTGTTGATTTTCTCCCAAAATTCTTTTATATCTCTGTTTCCGAGAGAATATCCTTGGTTATATGCTACCATCCCAAATGTTTTTATTTCTTTCATTATGCAAATCTCCTGTTTGTATCCGCAATGGATGTGAGGACATTGAAAAATTTCCTGTTTTTCATATTTATTTATCCCAAATGCCACTTTCTTATTCTTCGTGGCTTAATATGCAATTTAGTTCTTCTCCATGAACGTCTGTATTTTGTTGTAGCAGAAGGATGTATTCTCTTTCCTATCCCGTATTTTTTCATAACAACCCAGACAGGAGCCCATTTTGTCTGCCTTGCTCTTACTGCAAGTTTTGCCTTTTTTTCTTCAAGTGCTCTCTGCCTTTTATGAATATGAATTTTTCTGACTGTAACAACTTTTTGTTTCCTGTTTTCTACCTTTTCTTTTGCAGGTTTTTGCTCTTTAGCTTTCTTTTCTTTTGCAGGTTTTTCTTTCCTGTTTTCTGCCTTTTCCTTAATCTTTTTCTCTTTGGCTTTCATTTTATTTCCTCCATAAATTCTTTTCCCTTGGCAGTGAGTTTTCTTCCTGGTCTTTTTTCCCTTGTTCCTTTGATGCTTTTTATAGATTCAGTAAATCCTGCATTGTCTGCCTGCTGAAGAATTGTTCTTATGATTTTTCCGCCTGCCTTGACAAATCTTTCAGGCTTTACTCCCCTGTTTTTCTTGCTTCCGTATCTTGTTCTTAATCTGTTTACCCCGACAATTCCTTTCTTGTAAATCTGCCTTAAAACGCTTGCAGCTCTTTTATACCAAAAATCAGGGTCTTCAATCGGTCTTTGCTTGCTTGATGATGATTTTACAAATTTCACCCATTCTGGCTCCTTGAATTCAGGAATATTTTTCAGGGCTTCTGCTAATTTTAAATTATATTCTCCGGGAGCCATTTCATAGACTGAATTTTTCTTTTCCATGTTATATTATATCATGCCTTGCGGCATTAGACAGGCACAAGTGCCTTATGATAAAATTTGGAGAGAAAAGGCGTTTATAAACATTTTCCCAAATCAAAATTCCTTCTTATAACCCACAGCAGTCGGTGCCTCTCCGCCATGCCATGTAAATCTCGGGCGGACTCTTATGGGATAAATTCTTTCTGAATTGTCATCAAGGACAATTGCGCTTCCTTTCAGCGAAGGCAAATCATTCATGTAGCCTGCAATTCCCTGACTAAGATAACTTTGCATTATGTAGTTAAGTGCATCTATGTCCGGCTGTGAAGTAACTCTGTGCGAGATTACAATATCTGACTGAGTCATAACATCCCTGTGAATCTGTCCTGGCTGCTGAGTTGCCAAAACCAATGAAATTCCAGGCTGTCTTCCCTCTCTCAATAACTGAACCAGGGCATCTGTTGCGACAGTTTTGGTTCCTAAAGGCAAAAATTCATGCGCTTCATCTATAAACATCCATACAAGAGGCTCATCTTTTTTTTCTGAAACATATGAAATGTCAATTCCTTTTGAAACTGATTTTATCTCCTCTTTTTTTCTGGATTCCATTCTCTGATTGAAGACTTTTCTTGATACAAGGCTGATAACCAAAGCTCTTACATTAAAAGCTCCGACAGAATTATAGACGCTTAAGTCAAGAACAGAAGTTGTTCCTGCATTTATCAAGTCTTTTATTTCTGTTGGTTTTTCATCCCCCTGTGCAAAAATCCCCCATTCATCTGCTGCTTCAAAAAGCCCGATTGCAGCATTTTTAACTTCAGCCTGTGTTCTTTCATCATTCTCTATAAGATAAATAATATCCTCAATTTCAAACTTTCCCTTTTCGCTTAATTTTCCCAGTATTCTCTGAATTAAAATAGAAACAGGATTTGTAATATCCAGCCCAAATGTAACAATCCAGTCTTCAGGAGTCATTTCTTTTACATCAAGGGCAAATTTTTCATCAATTGGAATTCCTTTTTCCAGATATCTGTCATAATGCCCGAACGGGACAAAAACTTTAACAGGCAGATTTTTTCCTTTCAGGTTCCAGTCCTGCAAAAGTTTTCTGTCTTTCTCATTTTCAAACTTCATTGTCCAGTAAATACCCATTGTATCAAAAATTAATGATGCAATATTCTGGCTGACGTCAGGTGGAAGATTGGAAATTTCTTCTGTAATGACCCCAAGCGTGTAGCTTTTTCCTGAACCTCTTTTTCCTGCGACAAGAACAACATGGCTTCTTGCAACATCCATGAATATCTTGTTGCTTAAAGAAGTGTATTGTCCCATTCTGACATAGCCTTTTCCTATGAATATCAGTCCTCTGTCACCAAACTTTTTTTTGTCAGATTCATCTCTTCCTAATATAATATCATAAGGCATAATATAAAAAAATGAGGATAACTTTTTATATTTGTCGTAAATCAATAGGGGGTATTAGGAACCTTTTGATTCTAATCGCTAATAGCGAAAATATCAATAGGGGATGTTAAGAACCTTGGTTCTTATTTTGATATTTATTTATTAAATTTATAATAATAAATTATTCCACCATAAAGTTTTTAAAATAGATTTTCATCCATTTTAAATGAGTGAGGAAAAAAAGGAAGGAGAAAGAACAGAAGAGGCTAAGGAAACTTCCCAGAAAAAATCTGATATCACGGAGAAAATAAGGGAAAATCCGTGGATTCTTTCAACATTTGTCTGCAGTGCCTTGGTGATTATATTATTAGTTTCAATGTTTGCTGGAAATTTTACAGGTAATGTAATCTCATCAAATAATGCAGGAGAAAAAGTTCTGGATTTTTTTACTGATTTGGGATATGAGGGATTAATTATCAGCTCAGTAAAAGAAGTTTCAGGAATTTATGAGATAGGTTTAACTTATGAGGGAGAGACCTCTCCGATATATGTGACTAAAGACGGAAAAAATATTATTAGCTCTTTAACTCCGATAGAATCAGAAAGTTCTTCAGAAACAGAAACGCCATCAGAAGTTCCTAAGACAGACAAACCCGTTGTTGAATTATTTGTAATGAGTTACTGCCCATATGGAACCCAGGCTGAAAAAGGAATAATTCCTGTGGCAGAATTACTCGGTGATAAAATTGATTTTAAATTAAGATTTGTTGATTATGCAATGCACGGAGAAAAAGAAATTACTGAAAATTTGAGGGAATATTGTATTCAGAAAACTGCTCCTGACAAATTATTAGAATATATGAGATGTTTCTTAGAAGGTGATGGAATTGTTGATGAATCTTATGGTTTAATTATGAATGGGAATAATGTTAATTCTTGTTTGGTTAAAGCAGGCATTGATACAGTTAAATTAAATTCCTGCATTTCTGAAACAGATAAAAAATATTCTATAACTGAAAATATGAATTCCGGTGATAGTTATCCAAGATTTAATGTTGATGCAGATTTAAATGAAGAATATGGTGTTCAGGGAAGCCCAACATTAATCATTAATGGTATTGAAGTTTCCAGTTCAAGAGACCCTGCTTCTTACTTGAATGCAATCTGTAAAGCCTTTACAAACGGAAAGGTTCCTGAAGAATGTGCAACACAGTTAAGTTCTGAAACTCCAAGCGCTTATTTTGGCTGGGATGGTTCTGGAAGTTCAACAACTGCTCAATGTTAAATTATCTTTGCTCTTTTCTCCACTTCTTCAGAATTATCTTGAATCCGATTAATTTGGCTGTGTAATTTTTTCCTAATTTGTCCAGAATTTCTTCAGAATATTGTTTTATTTTCTCCTTGTCATGCCCTGCCGAGCGATTTCGCGGAGTTGAGGACAGAGATAGACTAGCGAGGTCGGGAGTAGAGCGATTTCGCGGAGTTGAGGTACTATTCTTGCAAGCGGGGTCGCGAGCAGATTTCAGCACAGAAATTCTTATATTTTCATGAGTTTGAAAACTGCTTTTTAAGGTTTGAATAAAATTGTTTGTTAGTCCGTTTTTCCCTAATTGCATCTCTGCGAATGTCATAAAGAAATAAATTTTAACTGGTTTTTATAAGTTTGGAAATAAATTTCTCAATATCTTTTTTCTCTGCAATCATTGTCCTGAATCTTTTGACTCCAAACATGCCTGTTTTCATGTCTTTTCTTTTGTAAACCTCGCTGCCCCTGAAAAAATTAACTTCAACATCTCCCCTGTTATCTCTCCAGTCCTGGCTTTTTGATGCGCAGAAAATTGCAGTTTCCTTTTCATCTTTCTTGGTGTGCTTTATTTTTTCTATCACGCAGAAAGGGCTTCCTGGTTTTGCAGTATGAAAGATAAGATTCTCTTTTCCTATAAATTGCTTTACAAGTTCCTCATTCTGCTCTGCATTTTTCCCGCAAAGCACTTTCTTCCCTGAACTTGTTGTAAATTCCCGGAATTTCATAATTAAAAAAAGAAAAAGAAGTTTTTATATTTTCACATAAAATAAGTTTATTTTTTTCTTCCTATCAGGAAATAGATTATAGCAGTAATTATGCTGAAAAATACAGCGCACACTATCCAGATAACTTTGGTTGTTGTTTTTAACCTCTTGTTTTTTACAAGCACGTCATATATTACCCAAACTGCGCATGCAAGTGCAATAATTCCTACTGCTGTTCCTAAAAAAGCCATGTTACACCTCTACAAAATATTATGCTCTGTTATTATTTAAATGTTTTTTAACCATTTATTCACAATCTTCAGGCATTTCTTTTGATTATCCCATTTCAGCTTTTTCATTGCCTGTTCAAAACTCATCCATGAGAAGCCTGAATGTTCTATCCTGTCAATCTTGATTTTTTCCTTCCTGACTCTTACAGCATACAGGGAAAATTTCTGTCCTGCAATTCCTTTTCTGTCAGGATATATTCTGTCATATCTGTATTTTCCTGAAACATTAAATTTTTTTATTTCTGAAATTTTCAGTCCTGTCTCTTCTTTTATCTCTCTTTTTACAGCATGCTGTTTTGTTTCAGAAGAATCAATTCCTCCTTTTGGGAATTCCCATCCTTTCCAGTGAAGTTTTCTTTTCAGAATCAGGTAATGAATTTTGTTTTCCTGTTTTGCATATGTGACTATGAAAACAGCATTTCTGTATCTCATTTTTTCCAAATTCTCAGGGCTTCTTCCAATTCTACATGCGTCCTTGCATATTCTTTTAAAGAAATTTTTTTCAATGAAGCATCAACTGCCTGCCTCATTGCAATTGCTCCTGCTCTTGTTCCGAACGGATGCCCGTGAATTCCTCCGCCTGCCTGTATAACCAAATCTTTTCCAAGATGTTTTATCAAAAAAGGAACATATCTGGGATGAAGCCCTCCTGAAGAAACCCCCAAAACAGATTTGATATTCGCCCATCTTTGTTCAAGTCTTTCCTTTGTTTCTTTAATATTTTTATTCTCAATTTCTTCCTGCAGTTCTTCAATGTCTTTTACATTTCCCTCGAGTTTTCCTATTCCTGTTCCTATATGCAGGGTGTCAACCCCGATTAATCTCGCAAAATCTGCAATAACCATCATGTCCATTCCATGTTCAGGATTTCTGTCAAAGGCAGCATGCATGGCACGATGAGCATGAATTGCCATTTTGAAATTTGCTTCTTTTAAAGTCTGGACAGAAGCCCATCCTGCAGTCAGAATATCTACCATCATAAATTTTCCTCCCTGCTTCTCGACAAGCTGTGCTCTTTTTAGCATCTCTTTTGTTTCTGCGGTTATATTTACAAGATACGCTTTTTTCTCGCCTGTCTCGCTTTCTGCCTTGTCAGCCATCTCTAAAGTTTTTGCTAAACGCTTTTCAAATTCATTGAATTTCTGGCTTGCTAAATTTTCATCATCTTTTACCAAATCGCATCCGCCCAGCCATGATTCATAAGCACTCTCTGCATGATGTTCTGTGTTCAGTCCTAATTTTGGCTTTATTATAGTGCCTACCAGAGGCCTGCTTTTTATCTTCATCATTTTTCTTATTCCGTCAATTCCGTATTTTGGCCCTTTGAAACTTTTCAGAATTGATTTGGGAAATGATACGTCTTCCAGTCTGATTGCTTTCACTGCTTTCATTCCGAAAATATTCCCTGCAATAGAAGATAGGATATTCGGCACATTGTCTTTTTCAAAAAGTGCTTCAGGATATGCAATTTTAATGTAATTTCCCCTGATGGAAAAAACTTTTGCCTTTAATTTTTCAACATATTCCTGCCCTGCAACTTTTGTCCATGTTCCGACACTGCTTTCCAAAGCTACAGTATTTGCAGCCTTTTCTATGGAAATTTTATTCGGAGAAATTTTAAACAGGCAGATTAAATCATTTTTTGGCTTGTATTTTAGATTTATAAAATTCAGTTTTTTAGTCATCTTTTCTTTTTCTTAACTCTTTTATTTTTGCCGTTTCTTGCAAGCCAATAAGCCAGCCATATTAATATGAACAGAACTATTCCTAAAATTGCAAATCTTAACAAATCTTCCATGAACCTCCAGTATCCTCCTGTCCCGTAAATTATGAAAAACAAACTGCCAAGCATTAATCCTCCTGAAACAGCAGAGATTTTGATTAACAGGACAGAAATCATTATTGATATTACTCCTATAATAAGGCTGATCAGGAATAAATTCTTTGTATATGCTGAATTTGCTTTGCTAAATTCTTTGTTGCAGAAATCGCATGTCATGTCTTTTATGCAGCCGTTTTCATATTCATATCTCGGGATTCCTTCATTATTATAACATTCATCTATCTTAGCCTGCAGTTCAGAACTGATATTACATACCTGCTCGGAAATTCTTTCAGGATAAGGATAAGAAACATTGCAGAAATTTTCGCGTTCAGGAGAATCATAAATAAGTTTTGTTCCAAAAACACAGAACATAAAAAAAATTACAGCAATTGCAATCCCTAACAGCCAGTTTTTGATATTCATATCTTTTTTATTTTATACCCCTCTTTTATATCATCAATTTGCCATCCTCTCTTTTTAATTTTTTCCCTTAATTCATCTGCCTTTTTCCAGTTTTTCATTTTTCTTGCATCTTCCCTTTCCTCAACCAATCTTTTTATCTCTTCGGGAATTTTTATCTTTTCTTCCTTGCTTAAATCAAGCCCGAATACTTTGTCAAATTCCAAAGCAAGCTCATATTTTTCAGAATCATTCAGTTTTTCATCTCTCAGAATTTCCCATAAAAAAGATAATGCTCTTGTAAAATTTAAATTATCATCCATTATTTTTAAGAACTGCATTTTAGCCATTTCAATATTTTTTTTATTTTTTTTCTGGTTCTTGTCCAGATTTATAATAATATTCTTTAATCTTTCCAGTGAATTTTTTGAACTTTCAAGATTTTCCCATGTGAAATTAAGAGGTTGCCTGTAGTTTTTCATCAAGAACAAATATCTCAAATCAAGTGCTGAATATCCTTTTTCATAAATATCTTTAAGGTTATAGAAATTTCCCAGGCTTTTTGACATTTTTTTCCCATTGACAAGAAGCCATTCATTATGAAGCCAGTAATTTACAAATTTTTTTCCTGTAAATGCCTCGCTTTGTGCAATTTCATTTTCATGATGGGGGAAGATTAAATCAACTCCTCCTGTATGTATGTCAAAATGTTCCCCTAAATACTTCATTGACATTGCAGAACATTCTATATGCCATCCTGGCCTTCCTTTTCCTATTTCTGTTTCCCAAAAGACATCACCATCAGCCTTATCATAAAATTTCCATAATGCAAAATCATTTGCACTTTCCTTGTCATATTCATCTTTTATAATTCTCTCGCTTGCTCCTGCCTTTAATTCTTTTAGTTTTATCCCTGAAAATTTTCCATAATCCTTAAATTTTTTTATGGAAAAATAGATTCCATCTCCTGTTTTGTAAGCAATCCCCCTTTCCATTAATTTTTTTATTATCTTGACCATTTCATTTATGTGTTCTGTGGCTCTTGGCATAAATTCTGGTTTTTCAATATTCATTGATTTGATATCTTCAAAAAATGCTTTTTCAAACTTTTCTGTAAATTTTCTCAGGCTTTCTTTTGCGCTCTGGCTTCCTTTTATTGTCTTATCATCGACATCTGTCAGATTCATAACTTCTCTTACTTTGTAATCAGAATATTCAAGATATCTCCTTAATATATCAGAGAAGAAATATGCTCTTAAATTTCCTATATGGACATAATTGTATATTGTAGGTCCGCAGACATATATTCTAACTTCTTTATCTTTAATCGGCTTGAAAATCTCTTTTTTTCTTGTTAAAGTATTATATAATTTCAGTGGCATAAAATAAACAAGAATCAGGAATTTTTAAATCTTAATCAGGCGTGACCCAAACTTAGAGGATAGATTGATAAAGAAAAACAGGGGTTTTCTTTATTTTGCCTTGATTTTCAAATCAAAGAAATCTGTTGCATAGGCAGTTGCGTCTGCATTCACATTTATCCTGAATCTAATTGTGCATAATGGAGATCCTACAGGTATTTCAAATAATACTTTCTGTGTGGAAAAATCCCCTGAAGGAATAGGTATATTTTCTTCTGTCCTTCCTGTTACAATCCAGCCTTCAACAGTCTCTTCATCAATTCCGCATTTTTTGTTTAAATCTGCATCAGAAATTGTAACAACATATGAAAAAGTCTTGTCACTGCTGGCTCCTGTCAAAAGATTCCTGATCCCAATTCCAACACCATTTGTGCTGTCCTGTTTTATTTCAACAAGCCTTGTGCCGGGATAAACTGACATCTTGCTTTCTTCAGAGAATAATTTTTCTACTTCATTTCTCAGTTGCTGATCTGTCAAATCAACAACACTTTTTGCACTTGTAAAAATATTTTTTATCAGGACTATTCCGAGAATTAAAACACTTACCAATAAAACTATTGTAACAATAGTTCCAACAGACATCTCCATTGCTGCCGAGCGATTTCGCGGAAGTAAGGACAGTGATAAACGAGCGGGGTCGCGAGTTTTTTTATTTATCATTTTATGCTGTTTTCAAAGTGTCAAGCCAGTTTGCAAGAATTGGAGCCAGATAAAAAATCCATACAAGACCAAGAACAAATCCAATTATGCTCAGAATCAATCCTGCTGTCGCTAATTTTGTAGGTTTATTTTTCTGCTGTATAAGACAAAATGTGAATCCGACAATTGACAGTACAATCCCGATAATTCCCAAAGACAAAATGCTTAATATTCCTAAAATAAATCCTGCTGTGCCCAAAGAATTTCCCTTGATTTTAGATTCTTTGGCTTTGTGCTCTTTTGCCCCTCTTTTTTTAAATAACTTCATATATAATATTATTTTTCAACTTTTATAAATGTTTTTAAAAAAATGGGGGCCCGAACTCCTAACCTCACTTGCATATTCTGTGCCTTAACTCCGTGAAGTTACTCGGAGTCGAACTGTTCGACATCCTGTAATATGATTAAAATTATAAATGGGGTCCCCGGGAGTCGAACCCGGGACACCTACGTCTTCAGCGTAGTGCTCTCCCGCTGAGCTAGGACCCCAATTATTAAAATAATAAATTGATAACTTTTAAATGTTTAGAAAAGGGGTTTCTTTTTTAGAAAAAAATAAACTACCATGGTAGAAAAAACTATAAGACAATAAAAAGAAAATTGTAAGTTGGGGATAGGCCACTTTCTGTAGTTCCCTGTAATCAGACAGAACTTGTTAACATTCCACTATGCGTAGATAATTCTACTTGCACCAGTCAAGATGCTCGTTTCATCAAATCTCATCTCTCAAAGTTCAGCGCATGCTTCATAACTTAAGATAAGCTGTGTCGTTTCTGTAACAGTGCTTTGCTTCACAGCAGTCTGCTTTCGCAGATGACTTTGTCACAAACAAAAAACTTGTCTGCGGGTGGGCGGACCTTCCTCAGAAACCAGAAATCATAATTTTATTTCTCGGCAATTTAATGCCCGGCTCCCGAAAGTTAACTGCCCAACTTACAAAAATATGATGAATATTTGTCTTTTAAATCTTTTGGAGACAAAAAGTTTAAATGAGGATTTTAATCCGACTTTAAAAGTTTCTGTAGAAAGGTCCTCGAATAAATTCTGCGGATTTTCATTTTACGAACAAAATAAAAAAGAGGTTGTGGACACAGGGGAAGTCCCCTGTATCCGAAGGGGTTGATGAGGTTAAATCTTATTTGAATATCTAAACCTTTTTTACAATTATCATAGCAAAAAGTTCTTTATAAAGCGTCAGAAAGAAAAATATATAGGAATAATATATTATCCAAAACCTATAATTGCAGTATAATTTTGCACCATATAAAACTTTAAAAAAGTTGAATAGGTGTCTTTTTTATGTCATTGTACTCCTTAATAGTAGAAAACAAGTTTATCCTTGAAGCATTTTATGCATTAATAATTTGTTCAATCTGCATGCTCATAGTGCTGAAGACAGACAAGTTTTACAAGCTCAGCCTGCACAGAGGGATAAGATATTTCAGGAATGCATTTTTCTTTTATGGTGTTGCTTTTGCAGTCAGGTATCTCTTTGGAATATTCTCTGATTTCTCCCTTCATTATGCATTTGTATTTGGAATGATGTTTGAATACTTTTTAATAATGGCAGGATTTTTCCTTCTTTACAGCCTGATATACAGAAAGATTGAATCTCCCACAGAATATTATAAAAGTTCCCTGTTAAATCCAAAAATATTTGTATTTCACATAATGGCACTCATGATTTCTGTATTTGGTTATTTATGGCAGACATATTCTTTCATGTTTTTCTCGCAGATTGCGGTATTCTTTTGCGCAATGATAATCTCTCTTGTTAATCATAAAAGATACGGAAAACAGCGCAAGTTTCTCAAATTTTACTTTATCGCGATGTTTTTTGGGCTTGCTGCATGGACTTTGAACCTGCTGGTCGCATTGCTCTTTAATTGGAATCCTGCATTATTGATAAATATTGGCATGATAAATGTTATATTTTTCCTCTTGTTCTTGTATGGGGTTATCAAATTTACAAAATAAAATGACTGAACAGAAATTCAGCACAAATAAAAATTCAGGAGAATTTTCATAATGGTTGCAAAGAAACGTGAAAGGTTGGATGTTATAAGGGATATACTGCAGACAATAAAGCAGAACAGGGAAATAAAGCCAACGAGGTTGCTGTATGCGTCTAATTTATCCCCCCAGATGTTCAAGGAATATATTAATGAATTAATCAGCAAGAAGTTTATCAAATTGGATATTGATGAGAAGGAAAAGAAGACTTTTTCCCTGGCAAAGAAAGGGCATGATTTCCTTCAGGAATACAGGGTAATTGAGAGTTTTATAGAGAATTTCGGGTTATAATTACCTATCCAAATATTTAAAAACCTGTTTTATTACGAATATTTATGGTTATTAAATTCGCGGTAGATAAGTTATTTCTATTCATATAAGTGTAAGGAGGATATAAGTAAGATGAAGTTACATGTAGGGAATTTGCCTTTTTCTGTTGACGAAGAGGAACTTAAGAATCTTTTTTCTGAATATAATCCAGAAGAAGTTATTCTTATAAAAAACAAGTTTTCAGGAAGATCAAAAGGATTCGGTTTCGTTACAATTTCCGATGATGAAGTTGCAAAAAAGGCAATTTCAGATTTGAACGGAAAGGATGTAGGCGGAAGAGAAGCCCGTGTTTCTGAAGCAAAGCCAATGGAAGAAAGACCTGAGAGACCAAGACGAAGTTTTGGCGGAGACAGGGGAGACAGAGGCGACAGGGGATTCAGCAGAAGAAGATTCTGATTATTCTGTAAAATTTTTTATTTTTTTATTTTTAGTAAATCTTTTAAAGACATAAATTCTTATCTGATAAAAGGAGGAATGAACTTAGAAAAAGAGGATGAAGCATATACTTGAGTTGATTGCCTGGATTTTGGTTGTTATCGGAGCTCTTAATTGGGGGCTTGTTGGCCTTTTCAATTTTGACGTTGTGAATTATTTCTTCGGAATAAGCACTATCTCAATGGTAATTTATGATATAATAGGATTGTCTGCTATTGTCTTGGTAGTATTCAAGATAATGAAGTTGGCAAAGAAGAAGAAATAAATTTTTATAGTTGTTTTCCATTTATTGTACATGGCAAAAAGAGGCGCAAAGATTTACAGAGTTAATCTTAGTGGGGAACTTAAAGAAATGTCTCCCAGCCAGTTTAAGTTTCTTGAGCAAAAAGAAGAGCATCAGTCTAGAAGAATAAAGAGAATATTTTATATTCTCCTTGATGCGATAATCCTTGTTTCATTCTTGCTCTCTCTTTATTTTGCTTATTTCCAGGATTATATAAAAACAATTATATTTTTGATAACCGGAAGTCTGCTTCTGATTTTCTTTATATTGAAGAAGGCTTTTAGAAAAAAAGAGGTAAAAAGATGACACCAATTGAAATAATAGTATTAATATTAATTTCTTTTTCAGTAATCAAGATTCTCACTATTCCGAATATCTGGATGAAGTATGTTATCAGACCACTTTATTCCAAGCCCAAAATTTTATTCCTTGTGGAATTAATACTGGCAGGAATTGTTCTTTTCTTTCTGCTTCAATCATTGACAATTGTCCAGATTCTGGCTGTAGTGGCTTTCGGAGCCCTTTTGACAGGCATGACTTTTGCATGGTATGGAAAAGAGACAATCTCATGGGCAGAAAAACTCCTTAAAAAAGGAATCTGGAAAAAAGCATGGCTTCCGATTTTAATCTGGCTTGCCTTGATAGTGTGGGGAGCATTAGTTCTGTTTGGCGTAATATAACCTGTATTTTTTTTATGTTCTGTTTTAGGAAAGAATTAAAAATTGGGATTCTCTTAGATTTTTATGGAAATTAATCTTGGACACGTCCCTCCTTTGTTTGCGCATGATGTTGCAATGTCAACAGTCACAAAGGCAAAGAAAACCAAAAAAGGAAAAGTGAAAAAAGAAGCTTTCACTGAACTTGTTTTTATTGATGCTCTCAGGAAAATGGCAATAGCAAGAATAGTCCTTCCTTTTGACACATTAGAGGCTCTTCCGAAAATGATAGAAGAAAATGTCAAAAAAATAAAAAAGGATTTGAAGGACAAAGAAATGCCGAAAGAGCCAAAGACAGAAACAAGCAAGACAGCGAGTTCTTATTTAGGATAAAATGTTAACAGAAATAATTATCGGAATTGTTGTAGCCGTTATAATAATAGCAATTGCTTACTGGGTTGGCTATAAATCAGGAGCCTTCAGGAGAGATAAATATTGGGAAGAGCAGATTCCTGAATATAGGAAAGATGCTATTATGAAATCCCGTGCAGTTTTAGGCGGGCAATTTTCAGAGCAACTTGCTCCATATTTACCTGATTTTGAATATCTGCCGACAGAATGCAGGTTTATCGGAAAGCCGATTGATTTTATTGTATTCAAAGGCATGGATGAAAAGAAGATTGATGAAGTTGTTTTTGTTGAAGTAAAGAGCGGAAATGCAAAATTAAACCAGCACGAAAAAAATCTCAGAGATACAATACAAAAAAAGAAAGTTAAATGGGTTGAATACAGAATTCCTGAAGAGCTCACACAAAAAGGCGATATTGAGACTAGGATTGGAGATATAGTTAATAAGGAAAAAGAATAAGTCTCAAAAATATTATAAAGGTGTTTTCTTTTATATATTCATGAAAAAAGAAGTGGTGGTTTTATTCCTATTAGGAATTCTTTTTATTTTACCAATAATTTCTGCTCAGGAGCAAACTCAAACTTATTCTGGTTTTGACAGGTTTATTGATAATGCTAAAATGTTTTTTACTTTCGGGAAAGATGGAAAGGTTGCACTTTCTTTAGAAATTAGAGAAAAGGAAGTGAACTCTGCCATTATAAATACAAGAACTGAAAATAATGAAGAAGCAGAAAAAAATCTTGAAAGAGCCTGGGAGAAACTCCAGTTCATTCAGGAAAAAGTTTCTTTGAACACTGCCGGAGAAATAAAAGAAAGTTCTTCTGAAGTTTTAAATGTAATAAATCAGGAAGAAAATCTTTCAGAGAATTTTGAAGTTTACTCTTTGGAAGAAGAGAAAACAGGACTTACTGCAGAATGGGTAATAGAAGTAAATGGAAAAGAAGGGCAAAATCTTTCTAATGAGGTTGTTGTGAATTGGAGTGTGGAACAAGATAGAACAATGGAAATTGAAAATAGAATAGATGTAATTGATAATGAAATTTCTAATTGGGTTGTTGAACATACTTATGCTGAAGGAACAACTGCAAATGGAGAATCAGGGGTTGTTGTAGAAGGCGGATTAGTTCGTGTTGTTAAAACAGAAGTTGCTCAGGGGGATAACGGATTAAAACCAGAAGTTAAAACTTATGTTGCAGGAGATATGACTCAAGATAATAAAGTTGTAGAAGGCAACGGCGGTGAAGGAGATTCTGCTCCAGGAACAGTAGCGGGTGGAGATTCTACAGATAATTCTGGTGATGGAACAAATGAAGTTGTAGAAGGTGATGGTGGCGAAGGAGATTATGCAGAAGGAACAACTGCAGATGGTGGAGCTGGAGATTCAGGAGATAGCAGTGAGAGTAGTAGCGGAGAAGGTGGCGGAGAATCAGCACCAACAGGAGAAGCGATTAAGGAAATAAATTCAGAAGATAATTCTTTAACAAGTTTTTTTAAGAGGTTATTTGGAAGATGAATAATAACCAAATGAAAAACAAACAATTCAGAAAAAACTGGTATATGGGATTTCTCGGTTTTCTGGGATTTATGGGAATTCCGGGATTGCTGTCACAGGACTGGCTTGATTGCATCTGGCTTTTGTGGTTTATCTGGTTTATTTATTTCATTCCTGTTAAAAGAAAAAATGAAACTCCCAAAAAGATTTAATCTGAAAGTTGTAGTTTACTCGCTGATTGCACTCGGCTTTATCGCACTTACATTTTTAGTCAGCCCTTGGTTTATTATTGGTGCTGTTGCATTTATGATACTTAATCAGATAGAGATAATGGGGAAGAAGCAGAAGGAATAAAAAGTTATTTCTTTTAATATTAATATGAGTATTGCTAATGCTAAACATCGCGGAAAGATAAGAATTAAAGGAAGACCTAAAGAGATGG